>Ga0316209_1003482_pt1 | contig 10654 bp, 5 predicted proteins | sample 6monopyrite_MG_FD_204945 | JGI IMG/M metagenome (GOLD analysis project Ga0316209, IMG submission 204945) | Microbial mat bacterial communities from mineral coupon in-situ incubated in ocean water Damariscotta River, Maine, United States -... | ecosystem: Environmental > Aquatic > Marine > Coastal...
CGTAGAGGGAAACAAGTTAAAAATTCATGCTCCCTTAATTGATAAAAGTAAGGCTGATATTATTCGTATAGGCAGCGAACTTGGTGTGGACTACGCGACCACCGTTTCCTGCTATCAGGCGAATGAACTGGGTGAAGCCTGTGGTCACTGTGACTCATGCCAGTTAAGGCGCAAAGGCTTTGAGGACCTGGGGATAACTGACCCGACAATGTATATTTAATTGATATATTCGTCATAGATGATATTGTCTTTTTGGCCAACTCCATGTATGATTCGCGCCTTCGTATTCATAGAATATTAATGAATTTGGGTCATTAGCTCAGTTGGGTTAATCGCGGTTTAAGGAGCGATTAACGCCTGACCATGGAAGGTCAGGCAGGTGTTTTTATGTTGCACCACTGCGTCGCCATGGATGGCTTGCAAAGAATTAAAAAAATATGGGCCGTTAGCTCAGTTGGTAGAGCACCGGACTTTTAATCCGATGGTCGAGCGTTCAAGTCGCTCACGGCCCACCATATAATAAAAAGACTTAGCTATTCAGCTAGGTCTTTTTTATTTCACCTTTAAAATAGTATTTGGTGAGCCGCGCCGTGTCAGGACGCGAGCCGCCGCTATCGGTGTGCGTGGCACCATCTTTATCATCAGTGAAAATAGTGAGCAGGGAGGCGAATCTGTGGCATTAAAAGAAGGCCTGTTGCAGATCGAATCCACCGGGCCGGCGTTTGAAATTCACAAGAAAAAAGTAATGGATGATTTTTCGCAGTTCAGGCAACAGCAGTATCAGGCGCTGAAGGAAATGCAGGATGAGTTCGAGAAATTTAAAAAACAGACACAGCGGGAGTTTGTCGAGTATCGCCGTAATTTCACCCTGCAGCCAGACCGCGTCATCAGTTTGTCAGGTTACCGTGTCGATGAAACAGCGATGAGCGAAGCCAACAAAGCCGAGTTCGAATTGTTTGAGTCAGAAGCGGAAGACCTGATAAAGGAATTCAGGTCCAGGTCTGATCTTTAATTACAAAGCAAAGGAATTGAAATTTTAAAAACAGCGCCGGAATCGATGTTTTCAGCGTGAATTTTTCCGCAAAACTTTTTTTCAATCAACTGTTTTGTTATATAAAGGCCTACGCCTGAGTCGGTCATTTTTTTGTTGCTGAAACCCAGTTTGAATATTTTATCTATGGGCTCGGCTTTGATGCCGCCAGCATTATCGGTGATATCGATATGAATATTATTTGAGTCTTCGTATAAGTGGATGTGTATGTGAGGCGAGGTGGTGTTGCGTTCACAAAAGATATCCCGGGCATTATTGAGTATGCATAAAATGGCATGGGCAAGTTGAGTCGAGTTGCCATTGAATTGTATGGTTTCATCCAGCTCTGAAGTGATGGTGATTTTATGAATTTTAAAGCTGTCTCTTACTAATTGTAAAAGATCCTTAATAATTATCTCCGGTTGAATGTTGGCGTTTTTGTTGCTGGTTTTTAACAGGTGGCCAAATACGTCAACGGTGTTTGCCATAAATTCCAGGATGTCGTGGCTCTTGCCAGTTATTTTTTTTATTTCAGATTTCTCCTTATCCGAACGATGCGAGTTGTTCAGGATCGTTTCAATCAACATCAATTGAATGCCGAGTTCATTGAGCGGTTGTTTCCATTGGTGGGAAATGTTGTTCACCGACTCACCTATATTTGCAAACTGGGATTTCAAGAGTAATAAGCGTGCTAACTTTTTATTGAGTTTTGAAAAGCGTACAGTTACTGCGGTAATGATCATGATGATAAGAAGAGCGGTTGCGGCGGCGATATAAAACCAGAAATAATCATGCTGTTGATCGGTGTTATACAGGAAATCATCCAGTAAAATATTTTCAGGTAACATGCCAAGGTCAGCATACGTTTCTGCAATATGTTGCCATCGTCCGGGGAGCATGTAGCCGATATTAATTATTTCGGGGTGCATAAGTTGCTGCATCTTCTTCGCTTCAAAAAGAAGGGACTCCCGATCTTTTCTTTTTGAATATTTTTCGATTATGAGGTCAACAATTTCTTCCTGATGATCCATGGCGTATTGCCAGCCAAGTAAACTGGCTTCGAGGAATTTTCTGGCGCGTTCAGGGTGTTGCTCCAGCTCGCTATCCGTCGTGAACAGGTTGTCGCCATAAAAATCGATACCTGCCGAGCGTGGCGAGTATGAGTGGAACGGAATACCTTTTTTCTCAAGAATCCAGGGTTCATCGGTAATGTAAGCTGATATGGCATCAACTTTTCCTGAAATAAAATTTTCAATATTGTGTTTGTATTCGACTAACTCAAAACCGTCGAGTGGCAGGCCTTCGTGTTTAAGGTAGGCGACAAGTTCGTCTGACAGTGGTTCGACCATCAGACGTTTATTCGCCAGGTCGTGAATGTTCTGGCTTGTGTTGTACTGTCGTGCCAATATTACATAGGGCGAGTGCTGAAAGATAACTGCAAGTACGAGTATAGGTTCGCCAGCGTTTCGTAGCAATAGTAAACTGCTGTTGCCTACGCCGTATTCTGCTTTTCCTTGTAATACAGCCTTTGCCGGATCGATGTCAGGTGCGGCTTCAATTATTTGTACATCCAGTCCCGCTGCCGAATAGTAACCCAATTCTTTGGCGGCATAATACCCGGCAAATTGAAACTGGTGTTGCCATTTTAACTGTAGCCTGACGGTTTCAGTAGCGGCCGTAGGTGGGGCAATAAAGAATAGCGATAAAAGAAAAAAATTAAACAAATGTTTATGCATTAATTTGTAGTGTTCAAGATCCAGCCTCTTGCCGGCTGGTTTTTTATGATGTTGTATTTTAGTTTTTTTCTGAGCTCGCCTAACAGATTTTTTAGTGCGGATTCGCTCATCATATCATATGGCCAGACGACTTCATTGATTTCCTGTTTGCTGACAATCCTGTGGTTTTTATATAAAAGCAATTCAAGTAACAGGCATTCTTTGTTTCCCAGGCTGATTTCCTCGTCATCTACTTTTAGTGATTTTGTTAAAGGATGGTAAATAACTTTGTCTGAAATATTTATCGCACTAGCCAGGTGTTCCAGCCGAGATGCTGTGCGCGCTAGCGTGCTTTCAAGTTTTTTGAAATTCAGTGGTTTGGTGATATAGCCATCAATTTGCAGGTTGGCAGCACGAAACAGGTATTGTTTGTCAGTGTGTGCGCTCAAAACAATAATTGGGATGGATGTGTTAGTCAATCGAATTTGTTCAACAAAACTTAATCCGTCCAGACCAGGCATTTCTATGTCGGTAATAATTATATCGATGTTTTTTTCCTCATAAACATCTTTTGCAGATTCAGCGTTGTGTGCCAGTAAAATTGATTTGAAGATGCTTGAAAAAAGCGTGTAAATTTCTGCGCTAATACGGCTGTTATCATCGATAAATAGCAGGTTCATATTTTTGAGTATGAGACTTGTATGCATTATTTATGTGTTCAGATTTAAGTTTCTCAGTCATACGTCCGATATGACAACTTATAGGTCCCGGTTAGAGAGGGGGGACAGTGGTGGCTGCCGGTTTGATTCAGCATGATACTACTAAATCAGGTAATTTTTTACGACATCCTTATTTTACCTGGCAAGTTTGTGAGAATCAGACTGTTTTGAGACTGTACTATGTCTACATTCCCTCTATAACTTTAATTTAAACGTGAAAAGAAGTAGTTAGAGGCTGGTTAAAATGCGTGTAAATCAATTAATTTTTTTGTTACTTTTGTTTGTTTCATTTTCTGCGAGTGCAAGTCACTTTCGCGGCGGTTCGATTACCTGGCAATCGGTAGCACTGGACGGCGATGGTCTGGTTAACGATGTGCGGATTACGGTTAAAACAGCGTGTGCGATCGGCAGGGTTTGTAGCCCCGGCGGCCTCACATCCTCTCCGGCTTTAACTCTATCAGCAGGCACGGTTGTAACCACTACCTTAAGTGATTATATTTTAGAAGAGGTCATTTTTACAGCCAATAACCTTGATCCTCTGCAAAGCTACGACCTTTATTACGGTGCCTGCTGCCGAATCGCTACGTTGCAGAATAATGCTAATGGAGACTGGAAGATTCAGACTCAGATCAGTTTGAAAGATGGCAATCTGGCGCCCAAAATTGACCTGCCAATCCTGTATGAAGTTCCCATGCTGGAATCTGATGGTGTGACAGTACTCAGTAGTTTTTCATTTGATGTCGGTGCAACAGATGCTAATGCCGATAAGGTTCGTTTTCGCCTGGCGAATCTGGATGAGCTAGGTGGAGGTGCTCAGATTAATCCCCCTGGTTTTTCCATAAATTCAAATACAGGTAAAGTGACCTGGACTAATTCCGGTACGCTTACTCCGGGGCTTTATAGTGCGGGGATTGTGGTTGAAGATGTTGATTCCAACGGCAATGTAAAATCAAAAAGTCACATCGATTTTCTACTCAATTTGATCAACAAGCCAGCAGTAGCATTCACACCGGGTGTGGCTATTCCGCAGAGCCGAAATATTATTGTTGAAAAAGGTGATACTTTTGCTTTTACGATTACTGGTACTGCGGTAGATGTGAGCAGTCTGGGAGATGTTCAGGGTGCCCTGACAGAATCGAGCGAGGGTAATTTTGTATTTGATCCGGGTATGGTTGGTGCGGGATTGAATCCGGGCACCTATCCGATTACTTTTGAAGTGTTAGATACCACTGGCAGTGCAACCAAAAGTTATCTGATTTTGAATTTTATCGTGCCTGATCCTCGCGCGCCTAAAATCCTTAATATTGAGGGTGATACCACGACTTATTCTTCGACTGTCTCACAAGCTGTTGACTTTGGCGCCGACGCACTGGTAAGTGATCAGGATCTCAGTGGCGCTTCGGTAAATCACCTGAATAATGGCTATATTCGTTTCAACGTGACCTTTACCGATGGTCAGTATGAAGTACTGGATATGCTATCTGTAGGTGATGGTATCGGCGAAATTCGACGCACAGGGCTGGAGCTATTTTATGAAGGCAGCAAAATTGGCGACATTGATCCTTTTGAAGATGGTGTCGGACGTGCTTTAAGAATTGATTTCTCTAACGTATCGCTGGCGGCTGTGCAGACACTTGTTAGCAGTCTGACATATGAAGATACATTTTTGCTTCGTGCGAACGGACAGCGAAATCTGTCATTGTTTGTTCAGGATGAAGACGGGCTTAACCGAAATTATTCGATATTTGTCGATGTGCAGGATCACCCCGACAAGCCAACATCGGGTGGCCCTGTTGAGGTAAATAATAATCTTTCTCTGGCAAATGCTGGCACGGTTATTTTATCTACCGAAAATCTGACTTATGTCGATGCCGACAATGTTGCCGCTGACCTCACTTTAACCGTATCCGGCGTGACTCGGGGCCAGTTTGAATTTGTTACGGCGTCAGGTGTTGCAATCACCAGTTTCACACAGGAGCAGGTGAATCAGGGGCAGGTGCAATTTGTGCATGATAACTCCGGTAATCCGCCGAGTTATGCTGTTACTGCGTCAGATGGTATTACCAGTGATGGCCCCAATGTTGCGGCGATTAGTTTTGCAGGTGCGTCGGCAGATTTCGTTAGTCTGGTCGAAAACCGTATTGGTGTTACGATTGTAACTGCCGCTAATGTGGCGGGGACGCCTGGTTATGCAATTACCGGCAGTGCTGCAGATAACGCCTCATTTGTTGTTAACTCGGCTTCTGGTTCGTTAGCCTTTATTATCGCGCCTGATTTTGAAATACCCGCCGACGCCAATGGTGATAATGTTTATTCAGTCGAAGTGACTATCACGGGCAGCACTTCGGGTGTCGATGTTCGTGCCATTACGGTCTCATTACTGGATGTGAACGAAGCACCGACAATTAGCGGCGTGCCAGTATCCAGTGTTATAGATGATTCTGCTTACTCTTTTATCCCCACGGGTTTCGACCCTGAAAATGACACTCTGAGCTACAGTATAAGTAACATGCCGGTGTGGGCAAGTTTCAATACCACAAGCGGTGAGTTATCGGGTACCCCTGCATATACCAACGTGGGTTCGGACAACAATATAGTCATCAGTGTTGATGATGGTTTTTCGGTAGATAGTCTTGCCGCTTTTAGCATTACCGTTCTCGGTGATCTGGATAATGACGGCCAGCTGGATACGGTCGATCTTGATGATGATAACGATGGTATTCCTGATAGCCAGGAAGGTAATGGCGCGGTTGATACCGATGGCGATGGCCTGGTCGATAGCCGTGACCTGGATAGTGACGGCGATGGCCTTTTTGATCTGGTCGAAGCGGGTGGTAATGACAGCGACAATAACGGTTTAGTGGACGGTTTTACCGATACAAATAATGATGGTTTTGATGATGGCACTGCCGCATCACCCCTACCGTTAACTGATAGTAATAGCGATGGCACACCGGATTACCTCGATAATACAGATACGGATAGTGACGGCGTGCCGGATACGGTCGACCTCGACGATGACAATGATGGTATTCCTGATGCGCTGGAAGGTAGCGGCGTTGTGGATAGTGATGGCGATAGCATTGTCGATAGCCTGGATCTGGACAGTGACAACGATGGCCTGTCTGATTTGATCGAATCAGGTGCGCCTGCGCCATCCACCCTGGATGCAGATAACGACGGCCGCATTGATCTGGGCAATACGGTCGGTAGCAACGGTCTGGCTGATGCGCTGGAAACCAGTGTGGATAGTGGTGTTATCAGTTACAACAGCAGCGCGCTGCTGGACACCGATGGTGACGGCGTGAACGATTTCCGTGATCTGGACAGTGATGGTGATGGCCTCTATGACCTGATAGAAGCTGGTGGCTCTGACGGTAACAGTAATGGTCGCGTGGATGGGTTTACCGATAGCAATGATGATGGTTTCGATGATGGTATTGCCAGTAGCCTTCTGCCGATCCCTGATACAGACGGCGATGGCGTGGCTGACCGTCTGGATCTCGATAGTGACAACGATGGCATTGCCGATGTGCGTGAATCGGCTGGTGACGATCCAGACGGTGACGGCCTGATTGGCTCTGCACCGCAGACGGTCGATAGTAACGGCGTTTACACCGGTGGTGCGGTCATGCCGCTTGATACCGATGGCGATGGCGTGTTTAACCAGTTTGATCTGGATAGTGATAACGACGGTATTCCCGATGTGAGTGAAGCAGGTGGCAGTGATACCGACGGCGATGGTGTGGTGGGTACAGGCGTACCGGTGGTGAATGCACAGGGTGTTGCCAATGGCACCATTCTGAATCCGGCAGATACCGACGGCGACGGAAATATAGACCCACAGGATCTGGACTCGGACAATGATGCTATCTATGACCTGGTCGAAGCCGGCGGTTCGGATAGCGATAATGATGGGCTGGTTGATGGTTTCACTGATATAAACGGCGACGGATTTGATGATGCGATTTCAGTAACAGCACTTCCATTGCCGGATGCTGATAGTGATGGCATTCCCGATTTTCAGGATAATGATGATGCCGATAATGACGGTGTAGTCGATAGTCTGGATCTGGACGATGACAATGATGGCATCCCCGATAGCCTGGAAGGCAGCGGTGTGGTAGACAGTGATGGTGATGGTATAGCGGATAGCCTGGATCTGGACAGTGACAATGACGGCCTTTTCGACCTGACTGAATCTGGTATCGCCAGTTCTGAAACACTGGACTCCGATAACGATGGTCGCATCGATAACAGTAACAATGTCGGTGCGAATGGTCTGGCGGATACTGTTGAAACAGCGCTTGATAGCGGCGCCATTAATTACAACGCTGGTGTTGTTGTTGATACGGATAATGATGGTGTGGCAGATTTCCGTGATCTGGACAGCGACAACGATAGCATTCCGGATGTTATCGAAGCCGGTGGTAGCGATGCAGACGGCGATGGCATTTCTGGTAGCGGAACCCCGGCGGTGAATACCAATGGCCTCGTTAGCGGTAGCGGTTTATCGGCGATCGATACCGATGGTGATGGCACCCCTGATTATCAGGATCTGGATGCAGACGGTGACGGCGAATTCGATTTGATCGAAGCCGGTGGCAGTGACACAGATAATGATGGTCGCGTCGATGGTTTTACCGATCTTGACGGTGATGGTTTTGATGATGTGGTGGCGCTAGCTGTGTTGTCGCTAAGCGACAGCGATGGTGATGGTATACCAGATTATCTGGATAACAGTGGCGACAGCAATGCCAATGGTGATGCCGCAGTGCGTACGGGGGTTGATGGTATCGGCCAGTTTAATTTCTGGACGCTGCTATTTTTTGTGTCATTTATTTTTGTTGGCAGGCGTCGACCAAAGGCAGCCTGGCTGTCGGCATTAGTGATGCTGCCATTGTTGTCGCATGCTGATGCCGAGCTGAAGGGCAACGAAAACGAAGCATTCCTGTATCGTATTTATGTTGGTGCAGGAATCGGCCAGTCATTAATGGCACCCGAAACCAACGGTACGATTTATTCGATCGACGATGACAAAGATTTTGGTTATAAACTTTATCTTGGTTTTGATCTAAACGAATATCTCAGCGCCGAATTGAGTCTGGCAAATCTGGGTACTACAACGCTCAAACCCGGCGGTGAGCTGGATTATGAGACTGTCTCGCTCGATGCCTTGTATTATTTTTATGATCAGGGTGAAAATGATCACGAAGGCTGGGCATCGTATATCAAGGCGGGCATTGCCACCATCAACAATACGGCAACGGGTGTGCCCTATATTAAGGATAACTCGGTACAGGTGGCTTTAGGCCTGGGTGCTGAATATGGCTGGAAAAATGGTTTGGCGGCCAGAGTTGATCTGGAAAGTTTTGACAATGACGCAGCATTATTAACGGTTGGCCTGTTATACCGTTTTGGCAAGCAGGATAAGAAGCCACAGCGAAAAGATAGCGACCGTGATGGCGTGTTTGATGCTCAGGACCAGTGCCCGGGAACACCAGCAAAAATATCGGTTGATAGTACAGGTTGTGAACTGGACTCGGATAACGATGGTATTGTTGACAGCAAAGATCAATGTCCATCATCTGCGCCCGGTACAAAAGTGGATGAGACTGGCTGTGATCAGGATAAAGATGGTGATGGCATTATGAATGCGGTTGACCAGTGTCCGAATACTGTTCAGGGAGCCAGCGTAAATAAGGCTGGCTGCGCAATCTTTGAAACAAAAATTGAAGGCATTAATTTTGAGCCGGGTTCGGCTGATCTAATAAAAGAGTCTCTGCAGGTTCTGGATCAGGCAGCAGAAGCCTTGCTTGAATCTTCTACGGTGCGTGTAGAAATTCAGGCGCATACCGATAGTCAGGGTAAGGAAGCCAAAAACCAGGCGCTATCCGAAGCGCGGGCGAAAAGCGTTGCCGACTATCTGGCATCTAAAGGCATCAAACGTGATCGCATTGAAACAAAAGGTTATGGTGAAACCCGGCCACTGGCAAGTAACAACACTGCGTCTGGTCGAGCTCAGAACCGAAGAGTCGAGTTCCGTGTACTGGATGCGAATTAGCGTTGTTTTTTAGTTGCGATTAAGCAACGTTCTTTTTGTCGATAAAGATAGCCGCACCTACATTATGAATGCGCGGCTATTTTTTATAAAATCTGGGGACAGTATATCTATTAAAAAACCAGGGTATTCATAAAGGTTAATGAAGTATTTATAAAGTTAGAGGGAGCCGTGAATGTCTGTTGTTGGTCAGGATTTTATGATTGGCAATTGCAGTCAAATGCCCGTTTGTGATTTGGCGAATTACAAAAATATATCAAAAACTTCATCTATTCGTTTAGAGTTCACTATTGTGCAGCCTGGTTTAAGTAAAGAAGTAGTGAATGAATAAGTGCTAAAGCTGATTGGAAGTACAACATTGTATATTAAGAAAACAACCATGGCAGAGTTGGTTGTTCATGGATCTAATTAGTAGGAGTGGTGTTTTAAATTCCACCTATCTAAATACAATGTAACTTTTTGTTTAGATGAGGGTGAATGGAATTACTTTATAACGGTGTCTTAGAATATTTTACACGTTTGGAATGCACTGAAAGCTCCATAAAATAAATCCATAAGCTATTGCTCTTATTTGGTATTGTTATAGGTGTTTCCATAAAAAAACTCCTTAAGCTACTGAACTACAAGGGTGGAAACTGGCTTTTAATCCGATGGTCGAGCGTTCAAGTCGCTCACGGGCCACCATATAAATCAATGACTTGGCTATTAAGCCAGGTCTTTTTTATTGTCCCAGGTCGCTAGTAAAAGCTACCGCATCCTCGATAACCGCTCCTGCGTTGCTCTACCACCTACGTCCATGTAGGCAAAACTATGCAGTTTCAGTGCAAGACTTTAGTTATTAATTTTGTCATGAACGATAGAGAAGGATGACAGCGATTTAAATAATGTTGCTGTTTTTGAAAAGTGATGCCACCTTTTATAGTAAAAACGATTTTAATCGTTCTGAAGCGAGCTATGGACTTTCAGTCCATAATCGTTGAGTTCTACTTCAAAAAACAGGGTACAGGCTCTCTGTATTTTTTTCTAAAATAAGCGGTGTCTAGAGTGCGCCTTGTCGACCCTGGTGCAAGACTTTACAGCTACGGCTTTCTGCCCTGTTTCCCTTTTGGCTGACCATAAATGTGTGATG
>Ga0316209_1003483_pt1 | contig 10649 bp, 7 predicted proteins | sample 6monopyrite_MG_FD_204945 | JGI IMG/M metagenome (GOLD analysis project Ga0316209, IMG submission 204945) | Microbial mat bacterial communities from mineral coupon in-situ incubated in ocean water Damariscotta River, Maine, United States -... | ecosystem: Environmental > Aquatic > Marine > Coastal...
TGGTAGGACAAGTGGATTTCGAGATTGCCATCGCGCTGGATGATGAAGTCTCCGATGCCGTCGGCGTTGAGATCCTGCACTTCAATGGTTGCTTGCAAAGCTTGAATGGGGATTTCGGCAACCACGTCATCATTCACAGAAACTTGAGTGCCGCTGCCATGAAAACTACGCACTTCAAGATTCCCGGATTTCGATCGTTCCAAGAAGTCTGGTTGTCCGTCGCCAGTGAGGTCAGCCTGAAAGGAGCTCAAAGAAACGAAGGAATCGAAATCTTCGACCTTGTAAATCCGTGACCAGAGGAATGCTGGACGCGCTGCCCAAGCTCCATCTTCTTGCAGGAAACCAGTGATGTCATGTTGTACTTTCGGTGCACCTTGGCCGAGCAATCCCAGATCTAACTTCCAGTTAGAAAGGCAAACATCTTTTTGGCCGTCGCTGTTGAGGTCCATGGCAAAGACCCAAAGAAACGTGGAGTTCACTTTGAAGAAGGCGTCGGAGTATTCCAAATCCTCCTTTTTCGCAGGGTCTAGATAGAAACGAATTTGCCAAGGACGTTCTTGGCTGAGGATGTCCGAACTACTGCGCACAAAGAGCAGGTCATCGGCCGGTCCACCACCGAGGTCCATCCAATCCACTTGTTCGAAATCGGCCTCTCCATTGTCTGGCAATTCAATCACCTGCGATGCCTTCTTGGGAAAACTGCCGTCTTCGTCTTGGATGAACAGACTGAGGTTGGCCTCGCGCAGATAGGTGAGGTCTAGCAGTCCGTCGCCGTCGACATCTGCCCAAACCGGCGATGGCAGGTAGTTGGCCGTAAACAGCGCCGGAGGACGTGCAATCACCCCAAGATCTTCATTGGGTACGAACAGCGTTCCAAGTTCTTGGCTACCAATCGTGGTGCGAACCAGGCCGCCTAAGTAACTGCCGGCGGCAACCGGAGCGCGGTCATCGGTCGCTCCCACCTTGATGTCACCCAAAGTCTTGCCATCGTGATCCAGAATGCGGAATCCATTTCCAGTGGCGACCACCACTTCTGGGAAGCCATCGGCATCAATGTCAGCTAACGGACTCCAAAGCGGGAGAGCTTGGCTGGAAGGCATGTCTAACAACATGCTGATGGGGTCTTGATTGAGTCGCACCAAACGCCCGGAATGCTTGCGCAAATAGGCACCGCGGCTAGCCAACAACAAAATCTCAACGCCCTCTTCCCCTTCCTCCTGAAGGAAATCCCCAACATTCCAGGCCACCAACTGGTGCGACATTTCTAAATGCAAATCTGGTGCAGCCGAAAAGGCATGCTCCTCTTTTTGCATATGAATATCGATATAACGCTTGCCGTTTTTATCCAAGACTGCCTGGAATAAATCCAGGTCGCCATCGCCGTCGTAATCGGCGAAGGTACGCGCGTCTAGAAGCTTTCCAGAGGGTTGCACAAAGGAAGCCAAATGTCCGGCTTCCTGCATGAGGGCGAAGGCTAATCCAAGAATCATTGTGGTGACTCCGAGGTGGAGCTTAAGTTATCTTCTAAGACAAGCTCGCCTGATTCCCATTCAATCAAGCTGAGAATGGAGTATTCACGCTCTTCGCCATCGCGGGAATAGCGGAATAAATCCGTGATAATGAAACGCCCGATACGAAACTCGCCGCGGTCATTCCCAATTTCTCGCTCCCATAGAAAAAGCGGCCAAATGCCAAATTGAGTGATGGCCGTTCCTGGGTCGAAAGCTGCAATTTCCAAATCACGCTGCGATCCACGTGGGCCAACCACGGTTAATGCAATGGCGTCTCCAGGGCGCAGGCCGAGTTGGGCACGGCGAATGAACTCTGCAGAAGAGCCGGGATCTTGGCCTTGAAAACTAAGCACGACATCTCCAGGGCGCACCCCTCCTTTTGCCAAAGGGCTTTCTCCCACCAACTCCACGACTTGCGGTTGGCCTTCTGCGTTGTCACGGAAAGCTGCGCGCAAGAACCCGCGATCCACGTGATACACGTGGCGCACGCGGCGCGTATCTAGCAAAGTTATTGCAGCATCGGTTTCAACGACTTCACTGCCGCGTTGCAAGCGCAGGACTACCGATTGCTCGGTGGAAATCTGTTCGAGCAAAGTTTGCAGGCGTTGTGGGTCATCGATGGCCTTGCCATTAAAGAGCAACAAGATATCCCCGACGACCACTCCGGCAGCATCGGCGGGACTGCCAGATTCCACTTCGGTAATCCTAACACCCGGCGGCATTTCAAGAGAAAAGACGTCTTCCGATTGGTGCAGTTCCGCGCTTAAGCCAAGGAAAGCACTTTGCGCCGGGCCTTCCTCGGTTGCCGATGCTAGTGCCTGAAAAGAAGGTGGCAATGGAAGTGGCTCCCGGTTGAAGGAGCAGCTTGCCACGCATAGAAGTGCGCACGCGAGAAGTGATTGGGGGGTCATACCGGTTTACGTCGGAACATCAGGATGGCAAAGGTGCCGGCAAGAAAGAAGGCGGGCCAAGGAGTCAGCCAGCCGAGCTTGACGACTTCATCAAACTCGTATGGGTAGGCATCGGAGAAGCCTGCAGCGAAACCTGCCGTGCGTTCCAAATAAGAATCGGGGCCGAGCGCGGGCAAGAGGTCGGTGAACAACCATGGAGCATAATCACCAAGCACGTCTTGCAACAATGTCGGTGCCAAAATAACCCCAAGGCCAACGCCAACCGCAGCGACGCCGGTGCGGAATGCGGTGGACATCCAGACGCTAAACAAACCGAGTGCCAGCAGGGGCGGAACCGCATGCAACATGGAGCGGTATAGATGATGCGCCACTTGATCATCGACGATGGAAAGCAACACCTCTCCGTCTTCCATAATGTCGCCGGCATCAAAGAAAATCGATGCTGACAAGGCGGCGCCTAGCAACACAAAAAGGTAAAGCGTTAGCGGCAAGATGAGTCCAATCAAGCAGCGTGCACTGGTGTAGGCGGTGCGAGAAATGCGTCTGGAGAGCGGATCGCGGATTGCGCCGGAACGGATTTCACGAGGCAGCCCGCCTGCAAGTAAAAGCAAAATGGCAATCTCCACCAAGAACATGCCAGCGCGAGTGCCTTCGCCAAACTGCGGCCAATAGTTCCACGCACCCACTTGATCGGGGCCTCCAGCGCCAGCGGCATGCAACAGCCCGAGTTTCAAGCGAGCTCCGGCAACAAATAGTGCTGCAACTAGGAACACGCCGATATGCATCCAACGCACCGTTCTGCGCTTTCGCAACAAATACAACTCACCGCGGAAGGCACGCCAGAAACCCATCATTGCACCGCCTCCATGCCTTCTAGGGCTTGATGGAAGACATCGACTAGGCCAGCTCGTTGGCGCGCATATTCTTCGACTCCAGCGCCATGCTCCACTAGTTGGACCAGAGCGGCAGCGGTGTCGAAGGAGGCATCGATGCGCACTTGCAGCTGTCCGTCGACCGAGCGCGGCGCGCCATCAACGCCCTCTAAACTCGCAAGCACTTCGCGCACGCGGTCTTCATGCTTCGCGCGAATCAAAAGGCCATCGCCGGCAGCGGTTAACAGGGCATCGGTCTCGCCCTCCAACAGGGTGATGCCATCTTCAATCATGCCTACCCGATTGCACACGTGCTCAACTTCGCGCAAGTGATGACTGGAGAGAACCACGGTCACGCCTTGCTCTTGCGATAACTCGCGGAACAATTGCAACATGCGCTCAACGCCTTCAGGATCCAATCCGGAAAGGGGTTCATCCAACACCAGAAGTTGTGGGTTCCCGAGTAAAGCTCGGGCGACTGCAGCGCGACGACCTTGGCCATGAGAAAGCCGATCGCCACGATTGTGTTGACGATGCTTCAAGCCCACCAAATCCAAAACATCTTCCACTCCCCTTCCACCTTGAATACCGCCGCGAATCATGGCGACTTCCAAATTTTGGCGCAAGGTCAAGGTGTCGTCCATGCCCGGTGGATCGAGTGCCACACCATAAGGCTGCTTGATTTTATGCACCTCTTTACTGGACACGCCAAACATAGAGCAAGTGCCACCTTGATAAGGCAGGTAGCCAAGCAAACTGCGCATAGCCGTAGTCTTTCCGGCACCATTACGACCGAGCAAACCGAATAGGTCGCCGGGTAAGACTTCCATATGGACACCCTTCAAAATGGGCTTACCCCCAAGCTGAACTTTGAGGCCGCTGACGACGACGGCAGGCGTTTCGGACATGCTGATGTGAGTGGTAGGACGCGTTTAGGAACGCGGGATTGAATCTTCGCTGCAACGTGGCCTAGAATCAACCTAGATGAGCGACTTCCCTTACCAGGCCCTTACGTTTGACTGCTTCGGAACGTTGATGGATTGGCGCCGCGGGCAGGAAATAAGTTTGGCTGGATTGCCGGAACTCCAGGGGTTCGAAGGCCGCTTTCAGGAACTCGATGCCGCACGCATGGAGGAAGAGCAGCGCATTCAGGCTGGAGATTGGCGTCCCTATCACCAGATTCTGGCTAATTCCCTGCGCCACGCAGCACTTAAGGTCCTTGGAGTGGAACTGTCTGCTGGGTCCTGCCAGGCCTATAGCCAAGCTCAAGGTGGATGGCCAGCCTTCGCAGACAGCGCCGATGCCCTAAGCCGCCTCGCCAAGCACTGCACTATTGGTCTCTTGAGCAACTGCGATGCCACCGCTCTACGCCATGCAGCTTCCGAAACTTTGCGCTTAAAATCACCTCTCCTGGTCCCCTCCGAGGCAATCCAAAGTTACAAACCTGCCGCCAATCACTGGCAAGCGGCTCTACGCATTTTGGATTGTGCCCCCGAGCGCGTGCTCCATGTCAGCGCTTATGCCTTTTACGACCTCATCCCAGCCAGCCTCCTTGGCTTCGACGTGGCGTTCCTGGCGCGCGACCAAGAAACCGCACCGACCCAATTGAAACTGGCCTACCAAGCCCGCGATCTTGCGGATTTGGCAGACCAGTTAGGTTGCTAAACAGATTTCCCTTAACTACGCGGCAATGGTGGTGGAGTCGTTGGAGTAGGACCTGGAGTCCCGCCATTTCCACTTGCATCAAAGATTTCCTTGATGCCACCAACGCTACCAAGAACACCTGCCGTCTCAAACGGCAAGAAGACCGTCTTATCGCCTCTGCCATTGCGCCCAATGTCTTGCAGCGTATCGAGGTAAGCCTTGGCGATTTGGTATTGCGCTGCATTGGTGTCTGAACTTTCCAACGCAATCCGAACCAGATCCAATCCCTTAGCTTCACCTTCGGCATGCAAAATGCGACTCTTACGATCACCTTCCGCCACCGCAATAGTTGCATCGCGTTCACCTTGCGCACGCAGCACCTGGGATGCTTTCACACCTTCGGCTTCTAGAATCACGGCACGACGTTCACGCTCGGCCTTCATCTGCTTCTCCATGGCCTGCACCACGGTAGCTGGCGGGCTGATGTCTTGCAGCTCCACACGGTTGACTTTGACCCCCCATTTGTCGGTGGCATCGTCCAAAACGGTGCGCATTCTGCTGTTGATTTCATCGCGGCTCGACAAGGTCATATCGAGTTCCATTTCACCGATGATGTTACGCAAGGTGGTTTGCGCAAGTTTCTCGATAGCCATCGGAAGGTTGGCTACTTCGTAAATCGCACGACGTGCATCGGTCACTTGGTAGTAGAGCAAACCGTTGACTTCAATCACTACGTTGTCACTCGTAATCACGCTTTGTTCCGGGAAGTCGAACACCTGTTCACGCAAATCCACGGTATTGGACTGAATGTTGCGCGTGATGCTTCCGCGGGAGCTCTGGATTCTCATGCGCCACTGGATCGGTCGCGGACGATCGATGAATGGCCAGATGATGTTAATGCCTGGCTCCAAAGTGCGATGGTATTTACCGAGCCGTTCGACAAGCATGAGTTCTGCTTGACGAATAATTTTTAGACCTCGAATTGCAAGAAGTACTACGAGGGCTGCTAAACCTAAAAGGACGAAAATCATGGATGGATTTTAGGGGGAAACGAAATTATTCAGTGGGGCCAACAATCAAGGTGTTGCCTTCCACCGAAAGAACCTGCACCCGAGTTCCGGTTGCCAATTCAGAGTTCGAGCGGGCACGCCACTCTTCGGAAACCACTTTGACGCGCCCTGGAGCGCTGCCGGAAATGGCCTCAGTGACTTCTGCTGCAGCGCCAACTAAGGCACCCACATTGGAAGGAACGCCTTGTCCCATGACCTTGCGCATGAAGATTGGGCGTAGGTAAATGAGTCCGCCTAGAGTGCCAAGCACAAAAGCGGTGAGCTGCACGTACATATTGAAACCAAATCCTGCGCAAATTGCGGCAAGAAGAGTTCCAGGGGTGAGTGCACCCAGTAAAAATCCAGAGGTTAGGATCTCGCCTGCGAGCAAAACAATGGTCACAACCAGCCAAAATTCCCAAGACATTAAGTCTTGAAGCGATTCGGCACTTAGGAAGGAAAAGAAATCCTCCCAAAAAGTAGGGGTGCTGGTTTGTGCGGTTTCGAGTTCTTGAGGATTCATGTTGGGGTCTCCGCCGCCCTACTTTACGCATGAAGCAGGGCAAACGCAGCCAAAATCTGTAAATCCCGGCACTTAGAGCTGTTTAAGGCCCACTTTGATGGCTTTCTCAAGCTGGCGATCCAAGTCCATTAAGCCGTCGCCAGGGAGGTTTTCCACTGGGTAATCGACTGGGCATCCATTCAGTTCCATGTTGGTGTGATTCTTATCGTTCACATACCAACCGCGGAAAGGAAGGCGCACAAAGGAGCCGTCCATCAAGCTGGTGCCGCCAGTGGAAATCACCGCACCAAAGGTAGCTTTACCCACCAACGGCCCACGCCCCAGAGTCTTGATGGCCCAGGAAAAAATCTCAGCGTTGGAGTAACTATTTTCATTACACAACACCACGATCGGCTTATCCCAAGTGGCAAATACGCGGCGACCTTGCGGATAACCTTCGCCTCCCCCGCGCGGAATGGTCAACGCATGGTCACGCACTGTGAGCATGGAAAGAATCATGTCAGTGGTCCAGCCGCCACCATTTTCACGCACGTCAATCAACAGCGCATCTTTGCCTGCGCCGGCAGCAAACAGATCACGCTCGAACTCGACCAGCGGACCGGTGCTCATCGATTCAATGTGGATGTAACCAAGGCGTCCACCAGAAGCTTCTTCGACGCGCGCGCGGGTGACATCTTCAAAGCGCCGATAAAGCGCGGCGTTAATCGAACCGGTTGGACGCATAATGACTTCACGGAGAGTTAGGTCCGTGCCCATAACTTCGAGGAAGGTTGGGCGACCGGAAGTGCCTGACATCAAACGTTGCCAGTTGCCACCCTCCAAGTAGGCCTCGCCATTCACGGAAAGGACGATGTCACCCTCATGCAGTTGGCTGATGCTGCGCGCTGCAGGAGTGCCAGCAAGCACGGTCTTTACGCGGCGGCCATCGCCAGAGTGGGATTCATCCCAAAGGACGCCAAGCATGCCCATGCCGGGTGCATCGGTTTCGCGTGCGGCAGAGCTTCCAAAGCTGTAGTAACCCATGTGACTGGCGTTCATTTCACCGAGCATCCAGTTCACCATTTCGCCGTAGTCTTCACGAGTACTAGCTGCGCGTGCCGCTGGCCCCCATTTCGCAAGAGATGCAGCCCAATCATGGCCGTGAAATTCTGGGTCGTAGAAGTTTCGGTCTAAGGCACGCCAAACTTCACCGAGGACTTCAGCACGCACTGCACGCAAATCTTCGCGGAATCGAACTGAAAAGCTGTAGGTCTTGCCTTTGCTGATAATGCGGCCGCCCTTCACGTAGAACAGGTCCTTATCGGAAAGCGTCAGCGAAGCGACGGGAGTGCTCTCTACCTTGTCTTCTTTGCCACCGTCGATTTCTAAGCTGAAGAAACCTGATTCAGCACTGGTGCCATTGGTGAGGCGAGTCCCTGTGTTGGCATTGAAGTAAAGTTTTTCGGAATCGGCGCTCCAGCCAATGACCGTTTCGTTTCCTTCACGACGGGTCATACGCACGACACGATGCCGCAAGTCGATCCAATCGATGATGACCGCATCTTCCTTTTCCCCGTCCTTCTTTTCTGCAGTCGGAGCGTCTTGAGCGGCTTCCTCGGCAGAAGAATCCTCATCTTCCATATCGAAATCATCGTCTTCTAAGCCGCTCAATGCGGAGGTACGTTTCCCGGAAATAGGGAATTCCTCCCCTTCCACGATGGCTACGCCATTCAGGTCTTCTCCGCTGATGTTTAAAGTCACCGCTCCACTTGGCCCATCCGGAATAGCCAAAGTAAAGCTAAGGGTGCCGCTTTCTTCGTCCCACACCAAGGCCTCACAGCTGGCGGAAAACAACATGGATTCCATCTCACCCTGGATGTCATCGCCCACTTTCAACAAGCGAAAGGTGACTGGCAATCCTGTGGGTGGAATCGGTTCCGGTCCGGTCACGTTGCCTTCCCAGGTTCCGGTAATCAAAGGGTCAGCTTCGCCGTTGCTGGACGACGCCTCGCTCTTCGACTTCTTGCCTTTCTTCGCCTTAGCAGCCTTCTTTTTGGCTTCTGCAGCTTCCAGGCGTTCCTGCTTATTCATCTCCAGATCTTCAGAACGTAAATGCACCATCCAGACATCGGTTTCATCCAACATCATGCGGCGCGATGTAAACGTGATGTGCCGTCCATCTGGCGACCAGTGAGGGCCGTAGTCATCGTCGGGGTGCACGGTCAAGTTGTACGGCAACACGCCCGGTTCCGCTGCATCTAGGCCTTCGATGTCGACGCGTTGTAGGAAAACGTCGTTGTTGAAATCATCATCGGACTTGGAATAAACCAGCCACTCCGAATCGGGGGACCAATCAAAGTTCGGCGCTTCAAATCCAGTGACCAAAGTACGGCGAACTTCCGCAGTCTCGGGGTTGCCGACCACAAGGTCGCCAAGTCCGACAATCCATGCCAGTGTTTCTCCATCGGGAGAAAGTGCCGGAGAAGATTCATCGAGGTCAGTCTGGGTGAGACGTTCGATTTCGAAAGTACGCGTCATGTAGAACGGCGTTGTCTCTGCGTCATCCTTCGCTTCGTCTTCGTCATCGTCCGCGTCTTCGCCGCCCGACTCTTTCTCGTTGTCAGCGTCATCTCCATCCGGAACTTCTGCGATATAGAACTCCGCATTGCCATCACGCTCGCTGACGAACAACAGCTCTTCGCCACCATCAAGCCAAACCGGAGAGTAGTCCGGCGCTGGGTGAGTGGTCACACGAACACAACGCTTGATGTCCTCATGCTTGCGCATTACGTAAACATCGCCGGCGGAAACGAAGGCTATGCTTTCGCCGTCGGGAGAAAGGGTAATGCCAGAGGCACCGCCACTTACGGTTTTATCATGCACCAATGGATCCGACGGATCGATGCTGCCAAAGACCGGCAATGCGTTGGTAGTCCCATCTGCGGTGGCAATGCGCACCAAGCCTAAATCCAACTCGGCCACGACTTCCGTGCCATCCTGAGAGAGCGCGGCATTGCGCAAGCTGCGTCCTCCTGGATGGTAAACCAAGCGCGCGCGTCCGCCTTTGACAGGCATTTTCCACAAACCTAAATCACGCCCTTCTAGGTTTCCCTCGCAGGAACGGTCCGACAAAAAGTAAACCGTTTTCCCATCGGGCGACAACATGGGTGCCAAATCATTGCCTTCGAACTCGGTGATCTGCTTATGCAGGTTGCTCACCATGTCATAAGTCCACAAGGAACTATTTGCTGGTCCGCGGTAAGCGCGCCGAGCTGGATCCCCATGCCCACGCTCATACACCATGGTGTTTCCATCTTGTGAAACACTGGCGGACATGATGGCCCAATCTCCGAGCACGGTTGGCGTACGGCCATCGGTGTAGGCAATCCATGCACCACGGTCGCGTCGGGAATAACGACGATCGTATTGCGCACCTATGAGCAAACGATCGGAATCCAACCACTGATACAAACGCTCCCCTTCCGAATGCCAAGTTAAACGGTTCGGAGTTCCACCCCAAACAGGCATGGTGTAGACATCCCAGTTGCCATGACGATTACTAACGAAAGCTAAACTTTGTCCATCGGGCGACCATTTTGGCCGGCCATCGTAAGCATCGTGCGCGGTCAAACGCACCGCGCGACCACCCTCTACGGGTGCGACCCAAATATCGCCTTGATGACTGAAGGCCACTTGCGAGGCATCGGGCGAAAGTGCCGGATGCCGAGGTAGCTCCAACTCGGGTGGACCTGCAGGCGTTTGCGGTGCAGGAATCGTGGAGCTTGAAGGGACTACCGTTGCGGCAGTCGTGTCTGCATTTACAGACGGTCCTGTGCAGGCAAAAAGAAGCAGTAAAGCAGCGGGATGTTGGTACAGCAGCATGAGGCGGCAAGCATAGCAGCCGCCTCAGCTTGCGCTCTGGGGTTCAGGACTGACTCAGATGAATCTCAATGCGTAAACGGCCGGCCTCGCCGAGCACCGAATTCGCGCTACGGATGAGGACGATGCGACCGTGCTCATCGCTCAGATAGGTGCCACGGAATCGTACTTCCGCAACTTCAGGAGTCTCCACCCCCATAGTGTGTGCTGGGCTTGCCGGGACATCGCCTTCATAACCCGTTTCGCCTAAAGTTGCTGCGGCGAGTCGGATGCTTGCAAAG
>Ga0316209_1003484_pt1 | contig 10647 bp, 13 predicted proteins | sample 6monopyrite_MG_FD_204945 | JGI IMG/M metagenome (GOLD analysis project Ga0316209, IMG submission 204945) | Microbial mat bacterial communities from mineral coupon in-situ incubated in ocean water Damariscotta River, Maine, United States -... | ecosystem: Environmental > Aquatic > Marine >...
AAAGACAGAGAGCCAGAACGCGCTCAGGTAGAGAACATTGACCTTGTAATCGTAAGGTTTGATGACACGGTAAGCGTGCTTTACGGACGATGTTTACACCGAGGAGCCATGATGGCCGATGGTCATGTTGATGGAGACAACCTGATCTGTGGAGTACACGGTTGGGATTATCGAATAGATACGGGAGTTTCGGAATACAACAATTCAGAAGTGCTGACCAAGTTCTTAGCCAAAATTCAGGGTGATGATGTAGTGGTTGATGCCGCTGAAATTCGTGAATTCGGAGTCCAACACCCGCAACCGTTCAATCGCGATAGCTATTTAGGAGATTACGCAGACACGCATCCCGAACCATCTGAACCCTACACCGGCTACATTAAAGAACTGGCTCAAAATGGATTGAACAATTGGGGACATCATGGGCCAACTGCCGCCATGGGTGTTGACCGCACTACCCTACCAAAATGGGAAGACATTCAGTTTCTTCCAGCCCAATTGGCCAGACGTCCGTTATTTGATGAAGAAAGTGTAACTACAAAAGTTATTATCGGACCAAAAGCTAAGAAGCCGTTGGAATTGGGTATTCCTTTGTTCGTTTCTGACATGAGTTTTGGTGCATTATCACGCGAAGCAAAAATTGCTTTGAGTAAAGGAGCGGAAATGGCTGGAACAGGAATTTGTTCGGGTGAAGGCGGAATGCTTCCAGCAGAGCAAGAAGCGAACAGCCGCTACTTTTACGAATTGGCGTCTGGAAAATTCGGTTTCAGCTGGGACAAAGTGAAGAAAGCTCAAGCCTTCCATTTCAAAGGCGGACAAGGGGCCAAAACTGGAACAGGAGGCCACTTACCCGGAAATAAAGTAAGCAAGGAAATTGCTGAAGTCAGGGGCTTGAAAGAAGGACAAGCAGCCATTTCTCCCGCTGCATTTCCTGATCTGAAAACCGTTGAAGACTTTAAAAAAGTAGCCGAAGAAGTCCGAGAAAAAACAGGGGGAATTCCTGTTGGGTTTAAGATTTCGGCAGCAAGGATTGAGGCAGATATTGATTTTGCATTAGCCGTTGGTGTGGATTACATAATTCTTGATGGCCGTGGTGGAGGTACAGGTGCTGCTCCAACCATTCTGAGAGACAACATTAACGTTCCAACTATTCCTGCTTTGGCACGAGCCAGAAAGCATTTGGATACGGTTGGTGCTAAGGACGTTACGCTGGTTATTACGGGTGGTTTGCGTGTAGCAGAAGATTTCGCAAAGGCCATGATGATGGGTGCCGATGCCATTGCTGTTTCAAACTCAGCATTACAAGCCATCGGCTGTTTGGGAATGCGCGCCTGTCACACAAATAATTGCCCCGTTGGAATTGCTACGCAGAAAGAAAGTCTTCGTCAGCGTTTAATTATTCAAAGCTCGGCCAAACAATTAGGCAACTTCTTTGAAGCCACTACTGAGTTAATGCAAGTGATTGCACGTTCATGTGGTCATTCAGATTTCGGACAATTCAGTTCTGAAGACTTGAGTACGTACAACTGGGATATGCACAAGTTGACTGGCATTCCTTACGCTGGAACCAATCCTTAAATCAAAATTATGAGCACAAAAACAGTTTGGCATAAAGTATTAGACGATAAAACTGAACTTCCGGAAGGCCGGGTAATGACGGTTACGGCTGGTCATACAGGCATTTGTCTAACGCATTTTGAGGGAAAATATACCGCACTTGATAATCGCTGCCCACATCAGGGCGGGCCACTTGGAGAAGGATCAATTGAAGGCGGAATGTTGCGTTGTCCGTGGCATGGTTGGGATTTTCATCCATGTTCAGGAATGTCTCCTGGAGGTTATGGCGATGGCCTTACCAAGTACGAATTAAAAGAGGAAGATGGAGCAATTCTCATCGGAATTGAAGAAGAACCACCACACGAAGACACGATTTCTGATGTGATGATGGAAACCATGACCAACTGAGGCGAAAACTGAGCTCCTTAAATACTCGAACAAACTCAACAGAAAAGGGTCGCTAAAGGATGCCATTGTGGATTGCGATGTTTTTTATTGGCGTAAGCATCGGCAACATCCTCACAAAAGAAGATATTGAAACCATGGCGAAAGACCCAATCATATTCGCTTTGGCCAATCCTACGGCAGAAATTGCGCCCGAAGAGGCATTGGCAGGAGGAGCAGCTGTTGTTGCAACAGGGCGGAGTGATTATCCAAACCAAGTGAATAACGTGCTTGCATTCCCTGGAATTTTTCGTGGCGCATTGGATGCCCGCGCTCCGCGAGTTACTCCCGAAATGAAACTTGCTGCGGCTTATGCCATTGCAAATGCACTACCAAATCCGAATAAGGAACATATCATACCGTCTTCTCTGGATATGGATATTACGGTTAAAGTGGCTGAAGCAGTTTACAAAACGCATAAAGCATTTTTGGCAAAAAAGACCTTGCAATGAGCTTTATTGAATCGCTTACGAGCTTCTTTTCTAAACCCAAAGAAGAAACAAGAGACCAAACTCTGATGGGCGCTTGCCTTGTTTGCTGGGGAGAACAAGAATATGACGGTCAGATAAGAGAACTATACAAAGACAAACAAATAGACGTGAATAACGGCAAGGCGAACCATGCATTTATTCAGGATTTCGTTGTAAATATATTAGATGGAATCCATCTCAAAAAAGGGAACAGCGGTTACGAATGCCCAACGTGTAAACGAGTTTCGGATAACTACGAGTAGCTAAAACAAAACTTACTTCAACACCAACTCGCTGTCGTCCGTGTGGTCGAAGGCTCTACCGTAGATATCCAACTTGGTATTCTGGTGATAAACCATCTTTCCATTACCAACAACAATTCGCTGGTTGAAGGCCAAAGTACGACCGTTCTTCTGCATAAATGGAGACTGCACAATTCCCCAATCAGGATTGTCAACTCCAGCTTTTACCTCTATGATTAATGAACCATCCTCCGTTCGGTTTTCTACATATTTTGCCCCCGCAATAAGACACACCGCACGTGGAATGACCAAACAGTGCATCACCACTTCTTCCCGCGGATCCCACAACCAATAACCAGTTTCATCATGAAAAACCTCGTTGTTCGACTTGCGTGAAACAATCTGTCGATAATGTACAATCGACAATACCTGCGACTCTGCGTTAGTAACATCTCCGTTGGCTGTGTACGTAATCGTTTCGAAGTAAGGGTTCTCTTCTACACCATCAGGTTCTGGGGCAATGTCCATTCCTTTGTCGCCTTCCCACGTTCCTACCAAAGCGGCCAATGGTCCATAATCAATTCCGTCTATTACACTCATAAGTTTATTTGTTTTATCAAGCCCAAAAGTAAGATGCAAAGTGATTCAATCGTGTCAGGAATCTGAACCACAATATCAGAACGGGAATTTTATCGGAAATAAATTTGCTGGGTATCAGTTAACGCAATCCGTTGAAATTGAATCAAACAATGTTGAAAAGGTTGAAGAGTTATCCCGTTCGATAACAGAATTGATGAACAAAGGCTTTCAATTCTATTCAAACCCTCCACGGTATTATTACACCAAAATGGCCAATCTTAAAATTGAGATGATTCGCAAGGCATCGGAAGATGCTCGACTTAGAGCCAAAACCATAGCAGAAAATGCCGGTGGCGAACTTGGAAATTTGAAATCTGCAAACATGGGTGTCTTTCAAATTACGGGACAAAACTCCAACGAGGATTATAGCTGGGACGGTGCATTTAATACAGCTGACAAGAACAAGACTGCGTCCATCAGCATGCGTCTTGTTTATGAGGTAGAAGATTAAACCATCTACAATCGGTTTTGGGGCCTTCCTTTATGTGATTACTTAGTGCTCTTAAGAAGGTATTATAAATACATGAGTCCATGGACACTCCCCTTTGCCACGCTCAGTTATATTGAGCATTATTTTTCTAAAACCATGTAGTTCTTGAACCTATGCTTTACCGCGAATTGATTCGAATTCTCTGAATTCACCTCATCGTTTCTAATCACCAAATGTGTTCCAACGGAATTCCCGAAATGCGCTAAATCCGTAAATATCGAATTCACTCCTGAAAACAAACGCAAAATCCGTGGTTGGTGAAATCCGACTACGGAATTGGCTGGAATCTCTTGAGAAACGTACAGGTAAATTTCCATCATTTCCTCCGTACACGATTGATTAGTCTGTATTGTTTGTTCCTGCAAAACGCGGTCAACTGAATTATCAATGAAAGAAAGCGTAGCCACCAATAATACAAGATTTACGATTTTTTTATTGAACCTCAACATATCGGTCAGAAACAGAATTCCCTGTAATAAGAATAGCGCTATGAACGGTAAAACTGGAAGCAAAAACCGAATTCCTTGCTGACTCGGCCAAATAAAGACTATGCCTAGGACTGAGATTACGTAAACAGCAATTGGCGCTGATTTCTTTATGTTGGCTGCAATACCGATTCCCGCTACGGACATGACAAGTATTCCTAACAAAAAAAACTCTTCGTTGAAAAAATAAACGGACACCAATTCTACATAATATCGAAAGTTGAGGCTGATTGAACTCATGGTTGTACTTTCAAGTAATATTCTAATGTGGTTCTCACCACCATTTAGGCTAGTCATCATATTCACCGTCCACAGACCGAAAAACACCACAACGGGAATCACAAAACCTTTAATCTTAGCGAGCAGGTTTTGGTTGAAAAATAGCTGAAAGATCAACAAAGCTGGCAAGAGAAAAATTCCAATATCTCGAATGTAATAGGTGAAAAATGCACACAGCCCAAGCAGTAACTGTCCAATCAGTTTTGGCTCTTTATACATGAGCCGAAAACTTAAAAGACTGAAGAAGAGAAAAGGTAGTTCGGAGCGGATACTATCGGTAAATTGAATGAAAGACACGTTTAGTGCCATAAAGACGATTACTATGATTGGATGAAATCCATTGGAGAAATATTGTCGGAAGAGACTGTAAGCCAGCGGAATTGAACCAAGTAAAAAGGTCGAACAAAGAATTTTAATCTTCACCAAATCGACACCAAAAAAATAATATATCGGGGTTAGAATAAGAGGAAATCCATTCGGATAGAGAAACGGACCTTTTTCTGAAATGGAATGCTGCATTGAAAACTTATTCAATGCATAAAGCGAATTCAACGACCCATCAAGAATAGCAGCTGCCTGTTGAATATACAAGGCAAAATCACCACTCCAATTATGCCCTGGATGAATGGATACAGAAATCAACACCCCAGATGACAGGACGATCATTGCAAGCCAAAACTTGGCTTTAACAAGGTACGTAAAAAATTTGAGCTTGTTATTTGATTGGGTCGTGTTCACCTGTTCCAACGGAAGAAAAAATCTTGGAGGAACAAGTTATTCTTTTATACCATAAATGAAGCTGAAATCGTCAAAAATAGACACTTAACCCACCCTGTCGAGAATGTACTTCTCGCGATGCTGAATAAGGTCATGACCAATTTCATCTGCCTCTTCGCTCACACAAAGATTACTGCTGAGGCACTACTTTCAACACACAAGACAAGGACAAAACCGCCAGCATTACCATGCGTCTTGTTTATGGCGTAGAAGATTGACTTTTTGGTTTGAATCTACCCTAGATCTATCTTGGAATGGCTGGCTAGAACAAAAAAGCCGCAGCTGCTTCACTAGGAAACAACCACGGCTCGGTCAAACATTAATCCAATTAGTTATAAGCAGAAAGCTGATGCTCTCGGATGTCCAACCCAACGGTTTCTTCTTCCACATCTACCCTAATTCCTACCGTTTTCTTGAGAATGAAGAAAACAGCAAAGGCGAAGGTGAATGTGAATGCTCCAATTGATACAATACCTATTAGCTGAGACATGAAAGAACCAACACCATCGCCATAATCTCCAAAGATTGCTACTGCCAGCGTTCCCCATATTCCGCACACTAAATGAACAGATGTTGCTCCTACGGGATCATCCAATTTCAATTTATCAAAAGCTGTTACGGATATTGGAATTAAAACTCCAGCAATGAAACCAATCAGCATGGCTGCAGGTGCAGAAACACCATCTGCAGATGCGGTAATACCTACCAAACCTCCCAAAATTCCGTTCAGAACCATAGACAGGTCGTAGGTTTTAAACATGATAAGCGAAACGATAAACGCTCCAATTGCACCAGCCGCAGCAGCTAAAGAAGTGGTAACAAATACTTTTGAAACCAGACCTGGATCTGCAGACAGCACAGAGCCCCCATTAAAACCGAACCATCCGAACCAAAGAAGAAAGACACCTAATGTGGCCAACGGCATACTGTGACCTGGAATAGGATGAATACCACTTTCGGTAAACTTCCCTTTTCTTGCCCCCAGCAGAATAATTGCGGCTAAGGCTCCCCAACCTCCAACAGAATGAACGATGGTTGAACCTGCAAAATCATAAAATCCCAGCTCATCTAGCCATCCAGCTCCCCACTTCCAAAAACCTGTTATAGGGTAGGAAATACTCACGAAAAGCGTACAAAAAATCAAAAACGGAACAAGCTTAACTCGTTCAGCAACTGCTCCAGAAACGATTGTGCAGCACGTGGCTGCAAACATAGCCTGAAAAATAAAGTCTGTCCAATACGTGTAGTCAGCGTAGTCAGAGGTCAAGCCTCCTTCAGGCAAGGTGAGTCCAAATCCAGAAAAGGCAAAAAAGCCTCCTTGGGCAGTTCCCGGATACATCAGGTTAAATCCAATAAAATAATACGTGAGAAGGCCAATGCAAACAATCATCACATTCTTAAACAATATGTTTACCACATTCTTTTTCTGTACCAATCCAGATTCGAGAGTTGCAAACCCCAGATGCATAATAAATACGAGCACCGTAGCTACAAGTAGCCATAGATTATTGGCAATAAATTTTGCCTCATTTGCTGCCTTCAGAGCTTCTTGTGCCAGTTCAAGTGATTCGTTCATTCTATATTAATTGAGGATGGTTTATTTATTTATTGCTTCGTTATTTTTCAGACCAGAGCGGATATTTATGACTTCATCCAAGTCTGCAACATAAACAAGCCCGTCTCCCTTTTCTCCAGTTTTGGCAGCTTCTGTGATGGCTTCAATTGCTGATTCTACAAATGCCTCAGTAACCAGTATTTCAATCTTGATTCGGGCAATAAAACCCACGTCATAAACTGCTCCGCGATAGGTTAACGAATCTCCTTTTTCATGACCACAACCTTTTATTTCGTAAAAGCTGAAGAAATCTATACCATGTTTGTGAAGAGCTTCTTTGACACTATCAAATTTTGATGCCCTGATTATGGCTTGAATTTTTTTCATTTTTCCTTAATTATCTGATTCTTAATATCTACCTACTCTTTGTGCTATTCTGCTACCTCAACACAACACGTTTTTTTAAGGGCTTTTAACAGATGCGCCCCCTAATTGAATGTGCCCTACTAGCTATTTATCACTTTTGTATTTATAGACCCCAAATATAGAAGGGTAAATTTGATTTACAGGTAGTGATTATAGTTTAGACCCCGTACTTTTCATAGGGTTATTAACATAATCATGAAATATTCCAGTACACCCCTATTAATTACAGGGGTAGTAAAAAATAAATGGGTAACGAGTTGAAGCAGAGTGAGGCTAAGCTTCTCTGAAGCGAGTCTTAATCAGTAGAAAAATGTATTGGATTACGCTGATTAAACCTTCTGATATAAAACAGAGAGGATTGCTTTTGTTTGCGGCCCGATTTACCTACATATTCGCTACGCAGCACAGCATCCTTCTGGAGTAAGCCGACCATCAATTTGGGGGAAATAGAATTGAGGTCGCCCGTGGCCAATTGAATGAATTCGCCATTGGAAAAATCGAGTAGCATTTGAATAGGCACAGATTCCTGATAGTAATTCCCCTGATTGTTGAACAAGGGATCGTCATACATGGAGAATCCGCCAGAGTAAGCCATACTACCAATGGATGATGGCACGTAACGCGTAACGGAAATAATGGCCGTAAAATGACTGTAAGCTCCTATGGAAATCAAAGGAAACCAAGCGCGGTCTTCCCAACGGTCAGATTGTTCAATCGTATTTATTCCTACGTGTACCTTATTATTGAAACAGAAACCCCAAATTCTGTTCACGGGTCTTACTCGTTCTTCGAGAGTATTGTCATAATAGATGATAGAATCTGTGTTAAGAACTTGCCAGAGGTAATCGCTAGCTCGAATGTCAACATCGGTTAGAATGTATGTTAGCGGAACAGGATTATTGTTCTTGAAATCTTGAAATGAGAGGTAGATACCTTCTCTAAAAACGAATTCTGGAGTGTACTCAACATTTTGCTGCCCAACTGATGAAAGTGCAATGAGAAAAAAGAAAAACGAAAAAAGGGCTTTCATTCCAAGGGCATTGTGGTGTTTAGCGAATCTGAGTCAATTGGATAAACGCCTACTTCCTTTTCCTGTTCAGTTTCACCCACATCTTCTGTAGTGGTAAGACTAGGCAAATACCAGAAATACATCATGGCGCATGCAAGCATGAATGCAACAATGCCCGATAGGAAAAACAAACGTTTGAACATGCTGCAAATGTATCGGTTAACAAATGGATAGTCGGTACATTTGAACCCAGATTATGCAATAGAAAAAATGATTATCCGCTTGTTTCCCCAATTACTGAAAATAGGCGGTCCACATGTACAATATGGAACGTCCGCACAGAGAACTAAACAAGATGAGCCCGATAGCATTTGAACTGCAACTGAATGAAAAAAAGAAAAAGGATGTTCAAGGAAAAGAACAACCGAATAAATTAAAACGTAACTATTCAGAGCAATAAATTTCATCAAAAATTTGGATCGTAACAAAGATTGTCGGATCTTGTTGCGGTTATGGACAAGGATGCGATCATACTGGATCTGATTGCTCAGGTGAATGAGTTGAAAAATGAGATACGTCTGCTCAAGGAGCAGTTGGTGGTCAAGAACAGCCGCAACAGCTCGATACCCCCTTCTACGGAAATAGCCTCGCCCAAGCGGACCGAAAGTCTGCGCAAGGCCACAGGCCGCAGGCCGGGCGGACAGCCGGGACATGAAGGGAACAACCTCAAAATGGTGGCCGACCCCGATGTCATTGACAAGCGCATCCCTGATTATTGCAACCGCTGTGGGTCAGACCTGTCGGACATTCAGCAAGAGTTTGTGGGTAAACGGCAGTTGATCGATATTCCGCCAATTGTCCCAGTGGTGACCGAGCAACGGATATACGCCCGTACCTGCACATGCGGACATACCTCGCAGGGAGAATACTCCAACAATGCCAATGCCCAAGTGGGATACGGAGAGAACATTGAGAGTATGGCGGCCTACTTCCACGCCCGTCAATATCTGCCGATGGACAGGATGAAGGAATTGTTCAGGGATATTCTCGGCACCTCCATCAGCACGGGCGGCATATCCCATCTGCTCAAAAGGTTTGCCCATAAGAGTACGCCCGTGCACGGGCTTATCAAGGAAAAACTACAGAGCAGCCCTTTTGTGGGCAGTGATGAAACAGGCTGCAGAGTGAATGGAAAACTCAACTGGTTCTGGACCTGGCAGAGTGAGAAGCTGACCTACATTGTCCACTCCTGCAGCAGAGGCAAAAAGACCGTTGAGGACAATTTCCCACACGGCTTTCCCAATACCGTCCTGGGCAGTGATGCTTGGGCGGCCCAGCTCGGCACATCGGCCAAAGGCCATCAGCTTTGCACGGCACATATGCTCAGAGAACTGAACTATCTGATAGAACTTTACAGCAGGGATTCATGGGCGGGGCATTTTTCAGAACTTCTGCACCGGGCCTTGAAGTTGCGATACACCATGCAGCAGAACGGTGACCTCTGTCCTGAAAAAGACAGGTCTCGGATAATGGGCCGCTTCAACGAACTGCTCTCAGAACCCCCAGACCCCGAACACAGAAAAACGTACACATTCTTCAAACGGATACTTAGAAACCGCGACAGCATATTCGTATTCCTGAACGACCGGTCGGTCCCTCCGGACAACAATTCATCCGAAAGGGCCATACGCAATGTAAAGGTCAAGCAGAAGGTGTCAGGTCAGTTCAAGGCAGATGACTCTGCAATGGACTTTGCAAAGATCCGATCGGTGATAGACACCGCCAACAAGAACTCACAGAATGTGTTGGAGGCTCTGCGCGTCATCGCTCGGAATGAGTTTTCTTTGCAGGTCTAACTTGCACTCTGAATAGTTACATTAAAACTAAGTTTAACCGACCAATGAAAAACGGTCAACTCTATTTAGGCATTGACAGACAAATCGCAAATCGTATATCGCCAATTGTCAATCGCAAATCTCTAAGAGGGCGTGTCCCTCACCAACGCACAACCTCACGCAAAATCGGGTCAGGCTTTTCGCTATATCTTTTTTGCCCAAAAGCAAAAAAGGATGCCGCTGCAATCCTTCACGCACGCCACCTGAGACATTCTGTCATTCTGAATATCCTACAACTTTAAACAATCTTGTATTTTCAGTCCGTGGAAAAATCGATTGAGATATATAAATCTGGTGGGGAAACTCAAATTGAGGTTCGGTTTGAAAAAGAAACTGTCTGGCTGAACTTAAATCAGATATCGGAGTTGTTTGGTCGCGACAA
>Ga0316209_1003485_pt1 | contig 10646 bp, 7 predicted proteins | sample 6monopyrite_MG_FD_204945 | JGI IMG/M metagenome (GOLD analysis project Ga0316209, IMG submission 204945) | Microbial mat bacterial communities from mineral coupon in-situ incubated in ocean water Damariscotta River, Maine, United States -... | ecosystem: Environmental > Aquatic > Marine > Coastal...
CGGGGACCAGGAGCTGTTCGACCAGCTCGAACGGCTGGTGATCGAGACCCGGGGCAATCTTGCGGAGGTGGCGCGCAGGATTGGCCGCGATCGCTCGACCGTCCGGTATCACCTGCGGCGGTTCGGCCTGCTCGGCGAGGCGCTTGGGGCGAAGGCAGCGAAGGGCGCGCGCTCTGCGCTTGATGCAGCACCAGAAATGAAAACGCTGCGCCCGAGCGACTAGGCTCAGACGCAGCGTCGTGATTCGCTGCAATCGGTACTCGCTGAATCGCGGGTTAGCGATTCGTCCGTCGGGTGGCGCCGATTGCGGTCAGACCCGCTGCGAAGAGCAGCGCTGCTCCGGGCTCGGGGACCGGGTTCGCGATCGGGGGCTGCGTGTCCGCAGGCTTGAGGCCCAGGAACTCGCCCATCTGGAAGCGCGTGATCTTCTGAACGCGGCGCGTGCCGGTGAGGTCATCGCCGTCGATCTTCATCCACGCGTCATCGCCCATCAAGAAGCCCTTCTTGGCGAGGCGCTCGAGGCGGACTCCGGTGACTTCCATCGGACCGTTCACGAACTCGATGGTCTGCGCGATGTACTTGAGCTTGCGGATCGGACCGTTGGCGGTGATCTGGAAATCGACTTCGCGGAGTTCGGTCTTGATCTTCGCCGCGTGACCGTCGAGGTCGACGTCGATCTCGCTGATCGGGCTGTCGTTGAACTGGTCGAAGTCGATCACGATCGCCTGGCCAGCGGAAGCCAGCATTAGCGAGAGTCCCGTGACGAGCGCAGTCGCTCGTAGAACGTGCATCGCGCTCTTGAGGCTCTGCAGATTCATGAATGTGGGGGCGGCCACCATGGGGTCATCCTCGGTTTCTTACATCATCGGTGAAAACCCCTGCTCCGGGGCTTTTTAGACACGATCAATTTAGCGGAGACCACTTCCGTCTCCACGCTGAATAAGTGTCCGTGCAGCCAAAATAGGGTCGGAATTCGCGAACTTAGGTGCCTTTGCCGTCCATCTGCGCAGGACCTGCCTGCCCGCTTCGCCTGTCTGTGGGGATCGGCGTGCATCGCCGCGAGATGTCTGCCCAATTGGGGATCGCTTGCGCTTCCGATCCCTGGCCGGTTCACTTCCGCCGTTCATCCAAAGGGGGAAAGATGGCCGCCACAGGCACGCCTGAAATTCGCGCAGAACTCTCGCCGCGTGCCATCGGATTGGGGCTCTTGCTCGCCGCCGTTCTGGGGGCCGCGAATGTCTACCTGGGACTCAAGGTCGGCATGACCGTGTCCGCCTCGATCCCCGCCGCGGTCGTCGCCATGCTGATCCTGCGCCGCCTGATGCGCGGTGGAACGGTGCTCGAAGCCAACCAGGTGCAGACGGCCGCCTCGGCGGGAGAATCGCTTGCCGCAGGCATCCTCTTTACTGTGCCCGCCTTGCTCTTGATCGGGGTTTGGACGCGCTTTGAATTCTGGCCGACGACGCTGATTGCGATCGCGGGGGGCTGGCTCGGCGTCCTCTTCATGATTCCGATGCGCCGGGTCTTCATCGAAGACAGCCCTGAGTTGCCGTATCCCGAAGGTGTTGCCTGTGCGTCGGTGCTCGAGGCGGGGGGTGAAGACGGGGAGGGCGGGATGCACGTCCTTCAGGGGGGCCTCTTCGGCGCGCTGGTCAAGGCCGGCGTCAGCTTGTTGGGTCTCTTCAAGGGATCCCTCGAAGGCGCCCTCGCACTCGGGAGCCATAGAGCCCTCTTCTTGGGGGCCGACATCTCGCCCGCGCTTCTCGCGGTCGGCTATATCGTGCGGCTCGAAGTCGCGGTTCAGATTTTTCTGGGCGGAGCGCTCGGCTGGCTCGTGTTGATTCCGCTCGCGCCGGAGATGGTCGCCTCCTTCGCGGCCTCCTCCGCAGGGCTCGTCGAAGCGAGTTCCGGCGCCTACGAGGGGCCCGCGACGGAGCGGGCCTGGACGCTTTGGTCGCAAGGCATTCGTTATGTCGGCGTGGGAACCATGGCGGTCGGTGGCATCGCAGCGCTTTTTCGCGTTCGGTCGGGACTGGCACGCGCGCTCGGCGAACTGAAACGGGGTTGGGGCGGGGATTCCCCGGTCTCGGCGGACGGAGAGGCCGTCGATCTCGCGCCGCGCACGGTGCTCGTCCTGGCGTCCCTCGCGGCCCTGATCGTATTCGGTCTCTATTGGCACTTCACGGGCGATCCAGGGATCGCCTTGCTCGCCGGCGTGATCATGATCATCGCCTCGTTTTTCTTCGTGGGCGTCGCGAGCTACATCGTCGGCCTCGTCGGGAATAGCAACAGCCCGGTTTCAGGAATGACGATCACCGCTGTGCTCATGACCGGCGGCTTGCTCTGGCTCGCCGGCTATGACGGAATCCAAGGGATGGTCGCGACGTTAGGTGTGGCGGCGATCGTATGCTGCGCAGCGTGTACCGCCGGTGATGTGTGCAATGACCTGAAGACGGGCTCGATTGTCGGCGCGACGCCGCGGCATCAGCAGACGATGCAGCTGATCGGCGTCGTGGTGGCTGCGCTCGTGATGGCGCCGGTCCTGCAGTTGCTCGACAACGCGTACGGCATCGGGTCCCGAGAACTCGCCGCGCCCCAGGCGAGTCTCTTCGCGAGTCTTGCCCGCGGCTTCTTTGGCGATGAAGTTCTGCCCTGGGGCCTCGTGGCGATCGGTGCCGGGATCGGTGCCGTCGTGCTGGCGATCGATGAGCTACTCGCGCGTCGGGAAGGCGGCTTTCGCCTGCACCTGATGCCGATCGCGGTCGGTCTCTATCTCCCCTTTGGTCTCTCGGTACCCATCATGATCGGCGGATTGATCGAATGGTTCACGCGGAAACCGGGCGAGACGGACGCGAATCGGGGCTCGACCTCGGGCGTCCTCTTCGCATCAGGCGTCGTGGCCGGCGAAGCGCTGGTCGGCGTCGGCATCGCGCTGTTGATCGGCCTCGGCGTGACAGGCGGTTCGGCGGATTACGCCGCAGCGGGTTGGGTCACCTTCGCCGCCGCAATCGCCGGTGTCGCGATCTTTGTGCGGGTGGCGCGAGGTGGCAGCGCCTAACAGAGGAAGGGCCGTCCGCGAGGATGGCCTTCGCGGACTCTGGCTTGGACTAGAGGTCGCCGATCTTTCGTCGGAAGGCGAACTCCGTCGGGGCATCGATCAACACGTCGTACGCGCCGTCGAAACCCTCGCGACCCATGGGCAGGGAGAGGAGGAAGGAGGGGACGAAGAGCCCGGCGCCTACGATGACGCGGGCGGTTGCGAGCGGTCGAATGATCGTGACGTCCAGCGCGCTGAGGAGGCCGCGTACGGCCCGGGAGTCTTCGGCGTGAACCGGAGCGGGCGCCGCCAGGACGCAAGCCATCGCGATCACGGCGAGGAGGCTCGGAACGGAACGGGTCGTGTGCGGGACGCGCATGTGAAATCCTTTCGCGGAGACGCGGATGACGATGGCGAAATTCTAGCAGGAATTGCCGGCGAGTCGCGCCGCTCGAAGGGGTAGGTGACGGGCCGTTAGCCGAGTGAGAGAGCCGCCTACGCCGAGGATGTTTCAGCGGATGTCCCCGCGATCCAGGATTTCAGATCGTCGACGATCAAGTAGCCGACCGGAACCAGGAAGAGCGTCATCGTCGATGCGTAGAGGACGCCGTAGGAGAGGGCGATGGCCATCGGGATCAGCGGTGCCGCGGGAATCGCCGCCTCGAACATGAGCGGGACCAAGCCGAGAAAAGTTGTGCCCGTGGTGAGCGCGATGGGTCGGAAGCGCGAGATCGCGGCTTCCCGCACGCTCGTCGCAAGGTCGTGCCCGGCTTCGCGGCGCATGTTGATCGTATGGACCATCACAAGAGATGCGTTCACGACGACTCCGGCCAGGGCGACGATGCCGAGGATGGAGAAGAAGACGACGTCCCAGCCCATGAGTTTATGTCCGAGGAGAGCACCGACGGTTCCGAAGGGAATCACGCTCATGATGATCAGGGGTTGAGCGTAGGATTTGAGCGGGATCGCGAGGAGCACGTAGATCACGAGCAGCGCCATTCCGATGCCGGTGACGACGCCGGAGGTCGCAGAGGATTGCTCGCGCTGCTCGCCGCCGTATCGGAACTGGATGTCGGGGTTCGCGGCCACAAAGTCCAGGAACCACGCCTCGAATTGTTCGAGGATGATCGCCGGCGTCGTCGCGACCCGATCGACGTTGGCCGTCACCGTCACTACGCGCTCGCGATCAGTCCTCTGGATGCTGGCAAAGCCGCGTGTCAGTCGCGCTTCCGCCACGGCGGAGAACGGCACTTCGACTCCGTCCGAGGTGCGCAGCCGCATCTCTTCGAGGGAGCCTAACGACTGCCGCTCGTCGATGGGATAGCGGACCATGACCCGGACGTCGTCGCGACCGCGCTGCATCCGCTGGACTTCTTCGCCATAAAAGGCCTGGCGTACCTGGCGAGCCAGATCTGTTTGCGTGAGTCCGAGGGGCAGCGCGCTTTCGCGCACGGAAAGCTGGACCTCTTGTTTGCCGCCGCGGAACGAATCCGAGATGTCGGTCACGCCTGCCATGGTGGCGAGCTGGCGCTTGACCGCGTCCGCGGCGAGGGCGAGCTCGTGAATACTTTCCGCACCATAGAGCTCGATCTCGATCGCGTTGCCCGCCCCGAATGCATCAGAGCTAAAATCGACTTCGATCGCATCGGGGACCGCACCGGTCAGCTCGCGCCATCGGTCGAGCACTTCGTCCGTCGAAATGTCGCGGTCGAGGGAGGACGTCAACTCGATGCCGACTTCGGCGAGATGCGCCCCGCCGCGGCTCGCCCCGCCATCTTCGGGAACGGGGCGTCCGAGCTGCTCGCCGATCGAGGCGAAGGTGTGGACGACGACCGAGGGGCCAGGGATCTCTTCGTCGAGCTGCTTGATCAGCTCGTTCGCCGATGCTTGCAGCTGCGCCACGGCGATTTCGGTCCGCTCAAGCGGAATGCCTTGGGGCATCGTGAGCGTCGCGTACCCGATATCGCCCGCGACTTCCGGGAAGAACTGGTACCGGATGCGGCCCGTACCCACGAGGGTGGCCGTCAAGATCAGCACGCCGATGGCGACGGCGATCGTCGCATAACGCAGCTCGATTGCGCGATCGAGCGCCTGCGCGTAGTGCACGTGCCCGAGTCGTTCGAGGCCGTTCGTAAACGCGCCCTGGAATCTTCGCCATCGATCGCCCCCGCGCTTGAGCGCGCCACGCAGTCCGCTTTGTGGGGCCTCGGCATCCTCCGCCGGACGTTCACTCGAGATCTTTCGGTGGGCGAGATGGGCCGGGAGAATCAGCAGCGCTTCGATCAGCGAGAACGCGAGACAGACCACCGCTGTTTTGCCGACTGCGCCGAAAAAGCTGCCCATCCTTCCTGGCAACATCATGATCGGCGAGAACGCTGCGACACTCGTCAAGACGCCAAAGATCACCGGGACGAAGACGTCTTGCGTTCCCTTGATGGCGGCATCGATCTGCGAGAAACCCTCCGCTTCGCGGGAGTGCACGCTCTCACCGATGACGATCGCGTCATCGACGAGAATGCCTAACACGATGATGAAGGCGATGACCGTGAGGGTGCTTATCGTCAGATCGAAGGCCGGGAAAAAGAGAAGGGCTCCGGCGAAAGCGATTGGGACGCCGGCGGCAACCCACATTGCGAGGCGGAAGCGGAGGAAGAGGGCGAGGACGATGAAGACGAGAACGAGTCCCGAGCGTCCGTTTCGCACGAGGACGTCGAGACGCACAACCAGTTCGAGAGAATCGTCGTTGAAGATCGTGGTATCGACGCCGTCGGGGAGGGATTGGCGGAAGGGAATAACCCATTCCTTGACCGCAGCGGCGGCTTCGAGGGCGTCTTCTTCGCCGATGAGTTGAACCTTGATGACGACGCAGGGGTCGCCATTGAAACGGCCGCGAAGTTCAGTGTCTTCGAAGCCGTCGATGACTGTGGCGATTTCGCCGAGGCGAACGAGGGTGCCGTCGGGGCGCGTGAGGACGACGATGTTCTCGAAGTCGACGCTCTCGTAGGCCTGGCCCTTCGCGCGCAGCAGGATTTCCCCGCCGCCGGTCTTGACGGAGCCACCGGGAAGATCGAGTGAGAATTCGCGAACGGCTCGGGCGACGCGGTCGAGATCGATCCCGTGTCGGCGGAGCGTATCTTCGGAGACCTCGATCGAGACTTCATAGGGACGGTCGTAGTTGACGACGGCCTGTGACACGCCGGGCAGGCTGACGATTTCATCGCGCGCGCGCTGGCCGAGTTCTTTGAGTTCTCGTTCGGAGATCGGTCCCGAGATCGCAACCTTCAGGACGGGCCGCTTCACTTCGAGCTTCGAGACGCGCGGGCGCTCGCTCTCGGTCGGGAAGGTGTCGATCGCGTCGATCCGGTTCTCGATTTCGCTTGCGGCGGCGGTGACGTCCGCACCGATCGTGATCTCGGCGGTGACGATGCAGATGCCCTCCGCCGCGCGGGTGACGATGCGGTCGACGTCCGGTGTTCCTTCGATCGCTTCCTCGACGCGGATGCAGATCGATTCCTCGACCTCGGCTGGGGAGGCGCCGCGGTATTCGACGGTGACCTGCACGGCCTCGGGATCGATCGGAGGAAACTCTTCCTGGGTCAATTGAAGGAGCGTCGAAAAACCACCGACCAACATGACGAACATCATCAGGTTGGCCGCGACGGGATTTCGAACGAACCAGGCGATGGCGCTGCTCAAGATGCGCTCTCCGCGCCGCGTTCTGCGACGATCTCCGGGTCTTCGATCGTGCGAACCGTCATGCCTTCGACGACCACCTGGACAGGTGAGACGCAGATTCGATCACCCGCCTCGAGAGGGCCCTTGATCAAGACGTCATCCCGGTCGATCCGGACCACGTCGACGCGGCGCGTGGTGAGACGATCCGTTGCGTCGACGACGAGAATTTCGGACCCGTTGCGCATCGCATAACGCGGAACAACGATGATGTTGTCGACTTCCGGGCCTTGGATTTCAGCGTGGACGAAGAGCCCGACGGCGAGGGGAACCGCCGCGGTCTTGCCATCGCTTCGGTAGGGATCTTCGACGCGCGCAACGACGCTGACCATACGGCTGCGCTGATCGATCTCGCCTTCCGTTCGAACGATCCTCCCGCCCCACTCGGTCTTCTGCCCAGCGAAGGTCGCGCTCAGGCGAACGGCGGAGCGTCCCACGTCGATCGGCGTGCCGGCTTCGGGGACCCCTACGTCGAGAAAGGCGAGCTGTTCGTCGGGAATCGGGAGCCGAACCTCCACGTAGTCCGTGGCGTAGATGCGGGCGATCGTGGCGCCCCGGTTCACGAACTGGCCGATATCCACCTGTTCCTCCCGGATGCGACCGGAATAGGGCGCCCGGATCTCCGTTCGCGCGAGATCTCGCTCCGCTTGTTCGAGTGCGGCGCGGGCGTCGAGCAGGTTCGCCTCAGTCACGGTCGCGGCCCGGCGCGCATCCGCCAGCTGCGAGACGCTGGCCACGCCTCCATCGGAGAGGCCTTCCTGGCGTTCGAGTTCGGCGACGGAGAATTCCCGTTCGCTTCGGGCGCGCTGGACGTTGGCGCGCGCGCGATCTCGTGCGAGTTCGTAGTCGCGGGCCTCGAAGCGAATCAGTGGGTCGTTGGCCTCGAAGAATCCGCCGGGCGCAAAGTCCGGGGAGATCCAGAGGACGCGCCCCGAAATTTCGGCGACCAGATCGGCTTCGGTTCGGGGGACGATGGTGCCCTGACTACGGACGGTGTGTCGGAGCGTCTGCGTCTTCGCATCGATCACGCGCACCGTCGGAATCGCCCGCTCGGGATCTTTGCGCTCCGGTTCGGGCGCCGAAACGATGAGCAGGAACACCCCGATCAGGGTGGCGCCCAGAATCGCGATCGGAAGGAGGAATTTTTCTTTCATCGTTCTGTGTTCTCTCGGGTCCGGCGGGCAAGGGAAGCCCGGATGGATTTTCGAATGACGCTCACGAGCGAGTAGATCGTTTCCGCCGCTTCGGCGCCGGATCGTTTGTGCACAGCGGTGCGAAGCTTCTTGAGGCCCGGGGCGAGTTGGACGTTCGTGGCCGACTTACGCCGCGCATCGGGCAGCGCGAAATCCGAATAGCGGGTGCGCAGGCCGTGACGGAGAATCGCCAGGACCGGATTGCCGCTCGCTGTCACAAAGGCAGCCGAGAGTTCGGCGAAGAGTTCGCCGCGCCTTCGCTCGGAGGGGTTCGTCTCGATCATTTCATCGAGGATCGCGAGCAGGGCTTGCTGCTCCTCGTCGCTCGCGCGTTCGGTGCCGACCCGGGCGACGTGGGCGAGGAAGCCGTTCATCGCGTCGAGGGTCTGATCGACGAGTTCGGCATCCGGTGGGTCCTTGAGTGCGAGCCACGGCCCGAGCACTTCGAGACTCGCTTCCTCGATCGGGTTGACCCGGGCCCCGCCTGGGCGGACATCCGCGATTCCGAGTTGTTCGAGTCTCTTGACCGCAGCGCGGACGGTGCTTCGATGAACGCCGAAGCGCTCGGCGAGATCGCGCTCCGAGGGGAGCCGTTCGCCCCGTCGGTACTGTCCGCGCAGAATTTCATCCCGCAACTGTGCGGCGATCGAAGATTCCTGGGTCATTTCAGGCATGGGGGCTCGCTCACAGAGAGGTCGGCCACGGGTCGGCGTGCACGGGGCAGCGCCGGGCGACCGGTGGGCTCGGAGGGGGAAGGGCTGTGGGACGAGATCGGGGCCCGCGTCGCCATCGTGCGAGGCGCTCCATCAAGGCGGGCGCGCCAATCTGGTCGGACCAATTTGGCACGTCCAAGCGGGGACGTCCAGGGCTCAGCGAGCGGCCATGCCCGCCAGGATCTCTTCGCGGATCGCCGCCACGACTTCCCGTTCGGACTGCAGCGCAGAACTCGCCTTCGCTTTCGCGTCCGCCTCACCGAGGAAACCGAGTTGCCCCTCAAGCGTGATCAGTCTTCGATCGGCCTTCGTGAGAGTGCGAAGCGCATCCCGGAACCGCTTTTCGTCCCGCTCGGTCTGTGCCGCATGCAGCAGCAGTGAGGTGAGGCGGAGCTCGTTCGAAAGCCACTCGCCGGGATTGCGAAAACGTTCTGCCGGATCCTCGGTTCGAGCCGCGTTGGCCGCGAGCATCGCCTGACCGTGATGGGCAGCGGCGGCATCCGCGTCCCCGCGACATCGAGCCAGCCGCGCGAAACCCAGATGGCGGTCGCTTCGCACAGTCGCCGCGGGCGGCAGCCACGGATCCACGCGATCCGCCCAGGCGTTCCAGCGCTCGAAGACCGCGTCGCAAGCGGTTGGCTCGCCGGATTCGACGACGCCCTCCGCGAGACGGGAAAGGCCCGTCTCTACTTTCCGCGTTAGGCGGTCGGCTTGCGCGAAGGTCAAAGCAAGCAGAGCGGCCACCAGCGGCAGGGCGCTGAAGAAGCCCTGTCGGAGGCGTTCACCCAGGCTCCATCCCGCCCGCTCATCCGGTCGCTTGGGTTCCGCCGCCTCGATTCGGCGTTTCAGGTCATCGATGCAGTCGCCCTGATCGACCACGGAATCAAGGTCGGTCGCGTCGAGTCGGTCCTGGCAGGCCAGGATGAGGGGTTGGGGACCGAGTTGGGTTCGGGCGAGGTCGAGGGCGTCTCGGGCGGCGCTGACGCGAGCGCGTTCGAGATGGTGCTTGGCGAGGCGCGCATAGTGATTGGCGCGCGCTGCCCGGTCCGAATCACTATGGCCTAATAATGCGTCCAGGAGGAGGCGCATGTCGGTGCGAACACCGGGGGAAATTTCAAGGGCGAGGGTCGCGTGGGCGACCAGCAAGATCGTGTTGGCGAGGTCGAGACAGGCGAGAGGGGCTGGGCCCTCGAAGAGCGGCGCGCCGCCGGGGAAGGTTCCGCCCAACGCGCGGGCGACGAGCCAAAGGAGTTGGGTGGCGATCGGGGTGAGCGCGAGGACGATGCGACCGAGACGATGTCGCTGAGGAGACCCAGAACGGGCGACGGTGGCGCCGGCAATGGGGAGGGGGGCGAGTACGAGGTCGATGGGGCCGACGGCGCGTTCGAAGCGCTGCTTCCCGGCGCCCCATTGCAGCTCGAAGACCCGGAAGCCGACGAGGGGAGCGATCGCGGCACGGGCCGTCTCGCGGAGGAAGACGACGGCGAGCGCGGCGAGCGGGACGCCCAAAACCAGATTGCTTGTGATCGAGACCCACTCGGGCACGCGGTTCACCCTCCGTTCGAACCTCTTCTTGAATCGACGCCCAAGGACGGCTGCTTGAGGGCTGCTCAGGCGTCGGAGGCGCTGAATTGCGCGCCCCAGGGGCACAGTCCGGTATGCTGCGGCTCAGGGGGATCGTCATGAGTGAGGCAGAGCCGGAAACGGCGCTCGGGGACACGAACACGCTGACACGCAGGATCCTAATCGGTCTCGCCGCGGGGATTCTCGTCGGGGGTGTTCTGAACAGTGTCCTCGCCGAAACCGCCTTCTTCGACTTTTTGGTGGAAGGTGTGTTCCACGTTGGTGGGCAGGTCTTTCTCGCGAGCCTGAAGCTGCTGGTGGTTCCGCTCGTGCTCGTTTCGCTCGCCTGCGGAACCGCGGCCCTCGAAGACATCACGAAGCTGGGCCGAATCGGCGGAAAGACGCTTG
>Ga0316209_1003486_pt1 | contig 10645 bp, 11 predicted proteins | sample 6monopyrite_MG_FD_204945 | JGI IMG/M metagenome (GOLD analysis project Ga0316209, IMG submission 204945) | Microbial mat bacterial communities from mineral coupon in-situ incubated in ocean water Damariscotta River, Maine, United States -... | ecosystem: Environmental > Aquatic > Marine >...
TTTTATTTAATGCGCCTTAAGTTTATTCAGTTCAGACTTCAAGCTTTCCACGAAACTATTTGTTTCTTTTGCCATTTGACCTTGAAGTCCTAGTTCAATTTGAGCTATACCTCTAGGGAAATTAATCAATTTTGCAAACGCTGGGTCATTGCACAAACTTTCAAAGGGTTGAACCAAATAAAGTTGCGTATCATTGATTGCTATTCCCACATATGGACTTTTCAGGATGTTTAAATCACGCCATAAATCAGCATTTGTCATACTGTGATTTAAGAGTCTTTTTGATTCAGTATTATAACGTCGAAGAGATTTAATAAATTCAAGGCTAAATAAGCGATAGTGTTCGATGATGTTTTGAGTATTCAAAATACTAGTTTCTTCCATGGAGCCAAAATCCGCTAGTGTGTCTAAAAGCGTGTTAACGTCTTTCTCATTTTGGCAAGTTTGCATGTATGTATTCAGTTTTCCGGCATTGTTAATTATCTCATTAAGTAATACTTGAGGTTGGTTTAGTGCCATTTTAGCCACTTGACTTTCTTCAACGAGCATCTCCAATTTTAACACTAACAGTTTTCTTTCATTCCATTCGTTGGCATAGTCTGTTGCCTTCATGGCGATAACAATACCTAAAATGACAACTAGCAGATCCAAGAAAACCGCCATCCAATTTTGTTGTTTAAAGTGTTGGCTGACGCGGCGTATTAACATATTAATTCCTTATTTACTGCGTGTGTGGTAACTAGCTAATTTTCCGGTAGGTTTCGTATCAGCACCTTATTGCTTAACATGCCAGGTTAATTAGGAACGGCAATCAAATCTAAAACCTTGTTCGCTAACTCAAGCTGAACTTCGTCCACTGCCACCAAACTGATGTGGTAGGTGTACATTGCCTCATACCTTGGTACATATTGCTGTAAGGTCATGAGATCATAGGACAAAATACTACTTTGCGATGAGATTTGCTCTGGCTTGTCATCAATGGCGGCAGATCCGCGCGTGCGCCCTAAAACATTAATATCACGACCCGGATTCTGTAGCTCTTGCACAACTAGACTCATCAACTCGGGAAACACAAAAGCATCTCGTTTGAGTCTAGTGTCATAGGTAACCAGTGCTTGCCTCAGCGCCCCGCTACTAAGCTGGCTTAAATCTCCACTCGACGTTAGCTGTATATAAGCAGCAGATTGCGCAGGCACTCTACCCGTTGCTGTTAACGCATCCAAAGCGCTCTTAATAACCGTTGGATCTTCTGCAAGCTCGCCATCAAGAGTCTGTATTAATTTTGCAATTAACTCTATCCACTGCTCGCGCACTTCAATCTGTTTCTCAAGCTGAGTTTTGATGCTGGCGAACTCAAGCCCTAACTGATTGATCACGGCTTGCTCTGCAAATTTTGCCTTGCGCCCTTCATTCCAATTAGTCACCTGAAATGCGAGCAAAATACCTAGCACAACAATAAATAAATCTAACAATACCGCAAACCAATTTTGGTCTTTTACGTGTTTGGTGATACTACGTAGGAACATTTTTAGTTGTCTATTAAAGTTTGAAAAATTTCAAAATTTTCATCTTTACTTCCTTTTTCTATTCAGACGCTATTGCAAAATTAAAGAAGGGGCAATTGGAAAGTAACTTACTATCTATCGCACCGTCAGAATTAAAAATATCGGCATGGATAAGCCATTCCCCATTCACCTGCTTTTTTCGAACTTCTAAAAATTTGCCCAAATCAACACCATACTCACCTTCGCCTAGTGGGATCAACACGCAAGAACGCCCTCTAACATAGGCGGTATTGCCACTTATTTGAATATCTTGTATGTCAAACGCAATACGAAACCCGCTTTCATTTTTGTTCTGCCAGTCAGCAATGGCTTGCCGACCCTGTACCATACGACTGTTAGGGGGCATCATAGTGGCGTCTTTTGTAAACAGCTTCGCTAACTCTGGCCAATCATTGCTATTGTAGGTCTTAACCCACTTTTGCGAAGATAACTCTATGCGGCTTCGCTCATTGATATCCTCTGCTTGTGCTAAAAAGGATAGTAAAAAAGCTAGCGTAGCTATGCAGACCAATTTAATTACTTTTTTGCTATTTGCTTTTTGGGTAAACAAAACGTCATTCCTCTTCATTATGTCAACTCTTTTTTAGGTTAATTGATTTATGCCCATTAATTAAAAAATGGGATTGTTATCGGTTGTACACATTTGCCATAAATGGCCAATCGGCCTTTATTAGTTCGCGCTACATACTCTTGGAATTCCCCTTTGGCGCTTTCTTCGATTAGCACACCAATCGCTTCTATGGCTTCTGCAATTTGCGCGGATATCCGTTCTAAACGAACGCTTTTTTCATCTATCTCTGCCAGTAATTCTAAGTAGCGCAAGCGTTCACTTCTGCTTAACATAAGATTTTGACTAAGCACATTGACACGAGCTTGCAATGTCAGAATCTGCTCTTGAAGACCTCTAGCGCTCTTAGTGAGTGCAAATAATCGATCTAATTGTTTTCTGCGGTCATTGTCCATTAAACTTAATGTTCCGCGACTAAGCTCAGCATCCCATTCACGAGATCCCCAAGTACGGCTTGAAGAACGCAATGCAATGGGTATTGCGCGAATTGAGGTATCGTCATTATTGAGCGCCATACTTTGCCATTCATCACCGGACTCGAGAAGTTTCTTACTTAACTGACTCACCCGCTCTTTTCGGCATTGTGTAAACATTATGCGCTCTTTTGCATTAAAGTAATTAATGAGTAAGTCTTGTTGTAACCCGGTTTCAGCTTGCTTAAGTTGAGCTGTTGCGGTTCGCTGCTCACTCCAGTTAGTGATTTGAAAGGCCATCAAAATACCCACCACCACTATCAGGAAATCGACAAGCACCGCAAACCAATTTTGCTCTTTAACGTGTTTAGTCAGGCTTCTTAAAATCATCGACTTGCCTCTTGATTGGGTGGGCTCCCAAGTGTTTGGTTAATTTGGTCTAGTAGTGCCATGGCATTTTTTTGTGCTGCGGCCACCATAACAAAGTGTCCTTTGGCCCATCCGAGTTGGTTTTGAATGGTGGCTGCTAATTGTGGATTAGTGGATACCAATTCAAGTAGTGCCTCTTTTTCGACTCCGCCGAATACCGACAATCCATATTGTTGGCCAATTTCGATAGCGTTGTTTCTTGCTGGTCTGAATGTCACATCCTGCGCTTTTTGAAGCGCTGCGGTTATATGTCGGTATTCTTGTAGATTTTGTACCAGTGCCTTATCGCGCAGAATACCAAGCTCACCGGCGCTGACAATCGAATCGAACGCAGTGGTACTAGGTTGCGCATTGGCCACCAAAATGGAAAACGACCAAAACTCGTTGCTCAATTCTTCAACCCGTTCTACAAAACTCTTTTTGCGTAACTGAATATGTGAATCGATGTAATCTTGATAAGTCATGGTGCCGATTTCCACTCCATCCGTCAGATGTAAAGGCGCTGTTTTGCGAGCTTGTTCGACGAGGTAAGTGGCAGTGGCAATTTTGGTCAACGTACCATCTATAGAACTAGAATAGTCATCCAAATCAGATAACAAATCGGTGGCGATCTGCTGCAATATTTGGGTTTCTCGTTTGCGTTCTGCCTTCGCGTCACCCCAGTTGGTGATTTGAAAAGCAATTAGAATTCCCACCACCACGATGACAAAATCGAGCGCCACGGCAAACCAGTTTTGGTCTTTCACATGTTGGGTGATTCGGCGTAGGATCATGGCGCAACACTCCTTGGGGTATCGGATGTTGCGTCGTCGCCCAGTTCCTTTTCGATCTGCTTAAGGAGTAATGCCGCTAGTTTATTTGCGGCGGCTAGATTAGTGAAATGGGCTTTGCCATAGCCGAGCTGGGATTGCAGAACAGCAGCTAAAGAGGGCGTCTCTGAGACTAGTTTTATCAATGAATCTTCATCAACTTCGCCAAACAGTGATAGACCATATAAGTGCCCGGCCTCACTCGCACGGTCTCTAGCTGGCCTGAGCGTTACATCTTGAGTTTTTTGCAAACCTGCCGTTTTTTGACGATATTCCTGTAACTGGCGTACAAGACTTTTATTTTGAAGCAATCCAAGCTCCCCAGAATTTTCTAAAGAGACAAAGGCGGTTGTACTTGGCCGTGCATTTACAACAGTAATTGCGCGTGACCAAAGCTGCTTTTTAATTAGCCGCGAACGCTCAGCAAATCCGCGAATACGCAATTGATCGCTATCATCGAGATATTGGTTATAAGTATTGCCCTCATCAGTATAGTCATCGGCAAAGCTGGTGGCTGGTAATTTCTCGGTTTTCTCAAGAATGTAATTTAGCGCGCTGATTTTGTCTAAGCAATAGCTTAGGGTTCTAGAATATTCAAAGATGTCTTGCTGCAAATCGGTGCCAATTTCACGCAATATCTGCACCTCGCGATGACGTTCACCCCGCGCTTCATTCCAATTGGTGATTTGAAAAGCAATTAGAATTCCCATTACTACAATGACAAAATCGAGCGCCACTGCAAACCAATTTTGGTCTTTAACGTGTTGGGTAATACGGCGCAAGATCATAGTTTACTCTCACGCTCAGCGTTGACAGTGGATAATAAAGCGTTTGCGTCAGATTCAATTCTGTTTAGTCTTAAGTATTGCCAATTAGAAAAGAATGCTATCGATTTTACCCTACCTAAGAACCGAGTATCCTTAATGGCAAGCGCTTGCAATGTGTCTAGTGTGGCGCTATCTCCGAGTCCAATACCTAAATCATTAAAATAATTCATAGTGATATTGGTTTGATTATGTAAGGCTTTTTCATCATTGGTATTCTCTCGCAAGTCTTTGTAAAACTTAGTTAGATCACTAACTAACGTCCTATTGGACAAAACGCTAATGCTGCCACTCTGAATCAGCTCTTCAAATGTGCTGTTGGTGCTTATTAAGTAGGGGCGAGTGACCAATGCGGAATAAGGGTATTGTAGTAAACTTTCTTCCGGCGCTACCTCCTCCTCAATCACCGGCCAAAATGACGGGCGTTTATAGTCTGGTGCCGAGGTCTCCAATACTAACTCGCTGATCGCTAGGCTCGACAAACTTAACCTTTTTGCAGTTTGAATTTCAACGATATCTGCCTCGAGATCACGGGCGAGCTCGGCCAAATAGCGTTGCTCCGCATGTCGATCTTGGCGTGACTCATTCCAACTGGTGATTTGAAACGCAATCAAAATACCCACGACAACAATCAAGAAATCAAGCCCTACCGCAAACCAGTTCTGGGCTTTCACGTGCTGTGTAATGCCGCGCAGGATCATGGTGTATTGCCTCCTAAGGGCGATATGCGTGAGGTTGGTGCTGAGGGTGTTTCTACAATGTGTGATGCTGTGATGAGAAACTGCGTACTTATCAATGCAAGAATAATCGCAATTATCGTCTGGATTTTTCGGTTTCTAAAACTGATCGCGACTACCGCCAAAATACCCAAAGCCAATGAAACAATATTATCGTACAGCCAGTTGTTATAGGCGCCGGTAAGACCGAATGAAAAATTATATAAAATAGCAATTCCAATAAGAACCAAAAATGCAGAGATGAAACGTATGCGTTCACGCTCGTGAAATTCGTGAAGGTTAATATCCTCGTCAGCCTTAACCTCCGGCGTGACGAAGGCACAAAAAACGAATTGTGCCAAGGCGGTGGAAATCAGTAAAAGTACTGACCACGCCGGCCATATATCGAGACCGCGTAATGCCCATTGCGACTGCCAATTGGCAATGACAACAGCGAAAGCCACCCAGACCCAAAGCGCATGCGCCAGCGAGTAGCGTACATTGCCTCGCCCTCGCGTCAGCGCCACGATTCCAGTCAGCATATGTGTTATCGAAAGCGATGCGATAATGGAATAGAGTCCGAAAACGAAACTAAATGTGGTCATGGTTGGCACATCGTAATTTCAGTCGATAAGTCTTTAACGTGCTCGGTGATGCGGCGTAGAATCATGCAGCTAGCTCCGTATCAAGCATTTCGATGATCTGGTCGATCAGCTCCATTTGAAACCTTCTCTGCCCCAGAGAGTTCATTGCATCCTGCCTTAATGATAAGACAGCGACAGCAAGCTCTTTATCCGATCGCATACTTTCCAAATCATAGGAGATAAGCTCAAAACCGATACCAGAAAGGTCGCCAGCTTCCATAATCGACAATATTTTGAAGTGACGATAAATGATTGGTTCTTGTAGAATAGACCGGTTGACGACGATCCGAGAAACCTCCTGCACAATGCCGAGTAATTGGTCATATTCAGCCAGTTTGTCCCGCAGTTGTATCGGGCGCACACCGCTCAATTGCCCCTCGGATACCATCTCGTTATAGGTCGCAGGCGCACCCGGTGGAATTCGAGCGGAGTTAAAGGCAACAACACTCTTTAGCAATCGATCATCATCAACGTTTATCGCTGTAATATCGGCATTGTCTGCGCTGATCAGAGAAAGCACATAGTCAGAACCCTCAATTGCGTCCTGATAGTGATCCAAATGAGTGTCCAAGCGGGCTCGGATCCCGCTGAAATCATTATGCAAGCGTTCAAGATACACATCTTGTTTTGCACGCTCCTGCCGTGTCTCGTTCCAATTTGTGATTTGGAAAGCAATTAGAATACCCGCAATAACAATAATGAAATCAAGCCCAACCGCAAACCAGTTCTGTTCTTTCACGTGTTTTGAGATAGAACGTAACAACATCAGTATTCGACCTCTGGCAATTCATCTGGGCTCCACCAAATGTCAGGCGGGTTGTCGAGTTGGGCTTGGATCAAGGCGCGGTCGCGGGCGGTATAGCCATCCATGCGCGCACGAAAAGCTTGATAATCGGCGCGATGTTCTAGCGGTTTGAAAATTGAATGAAACCCAATAACGGCAGATACACCGCGGTCTGCCAAAGCGTTCAGCCATATCATAGCAGTATCTGGATCACCGTTTAGCATGTGCCAAGCGGCGCCATTTTGATAGACAGTGGTGTCTATATGCTCGCCGGGCACAACATCTTGATATTTTTGCGACAACGACTGCCTTAGCACCTTGGCCTTTGCGTCGCCTTGGTGTTCTAGAGTGGCGAGAATGCTGATTTCTGTACTAGTATTTACAACATCACTACCGGCCTGCCCTTGCATGAAAGGTTCAAAGGTCACAGGGTTTTCCTGAATGACTTGATAAGCAAGGTCATAGCGACCTATTGATACATAAACCTCGATTTTGACTGACAGGGGCGCTTGCGTTGCAGCAGACAATACCTGTTCGACCTTGGCAAAATCCTCGGCAAGATAGTGCTTTGTGGCAAATGCATAATCACTCATCAAACTTGAGTCACTAATAGCAATATTGAGCCGAGAATACAGGTTACCAACATTACGGGCACAAATTCTCTCTTCACTACAAGACTTGTATATTCTATGTGCTGTTTCAAGTTCACCTAAAATGGCATAACTCGCTGCCAAAACCATCCTTGGTTGTGCTGTATTGGGGTTTATCTTTACAGCCTTAATCGCTAGGTTTAGTCGCTCTTGGGCATCACTTTGTGCGGTCGCGATTTCAGTTAAGTTCAAATAAATCAATGGGTCTTCTGGGTTTAGGATTCTCGCATTTTCTAATGCAACTTTAGCGTCGTCGAAAAGCTTTGCATCTACTAACGTCAAGCCTTTTCCTCGATGCGCATCGGCATTATTAGTATTCGCAGCAATGGCAGCATCAAAGGCCAATAATACCTCTTTGAGGCTGGTTTCTTGATCACCGAATTTGAGCCACTTCGATCTCAACCACCACGCATTTTCCGCTAGCACTTCCCAATCTTGGGGCTCGAGCGCCAATGCGCGTTCCATATGAATTTGCGACCGTGAGGAGGCAAGATCATTAGCTAAGCCACCATAAATATTTGCTAACCTGTAGGCGCGAGCGAGGTTAGCATGGGCAACGGCGAAATTGGGATCTAGCGTAACTGCGCGGATAAGTTCGGTTATTCCTTGTTCGATCCCGTCAGCACTTCTTGGACCATAAGCTTCTTTACCTTTAAAATAAGCTTCAAAGGCTTCGGTGGATTGGGTTGGGCGCTCGTTTGACAAAGGTATTAGGTCAAGTTGGCCATTTAATTCCAACACAATCGCTTTTGAGATGTCATCTTGGATTTCAAAAATGTTTTTTGCGGTCAATGGGCGGTCATAAGTTTCGGACCACATATGCACATCGGTTTTGGTATCAATAAGCTGCGCAGTAATGCGCAAGGTATTGCCAGCTTTACGAATACTACCCTCCAGCACATGGTCAACATTCAGCGCTTTGCCAATCTCAGCAATACTGATTTCACGATCTTGAAAAGAAAATGCTGAAGTACGCGAGGCAACACGCAAACCTTTTACACGTGCCAGTACATTGAGCAGCTCTTCGGCGATGCCGTTGGCAAAATAGGTTTGATCATTGCTGGGGGAAAAGTCTTCAAAAGGCAGCACCGCGATAGATTGACCTTTGAACTCACCTAAGTTCGTGGAATTAGGCTGCTCTGGTGTACGGGTGTTATCAGGCAGTAAGCGATCACCAACAATCAAAATGCCTACCAATATTAAACCGACGATCAACACATAGTCGAGTTTACGGCCGGTTTGTTCGGTTATGCTGTTGCTAGCGTGAACAGTCTCCGTGCGTTTAATGCCCTCTGGCGTCGATTCAAACGCCCAAGCTAGAATGAGTGCAATGGGAAGGCCGAGTAACAAAAAACTGACCACAACGGTATCAAACCATGCAGGCATATTCATTGAGCTTTCTAACACAGCCGCCATTTGTGCAAGTAGCCAAGCAACCACGGCATAAGCACCCGCAACGCGAAATACGTTACGGCGTTTTAGTTCTGCTATTAGCTTGCTCAAAATTTTATTGTTTCACAAAAATGCGCGAACTTCTGATCCAGCCAATAGAGCCATCTTTATTGCGAATAAATTCGGCTTTTCGGTTACCGCTTTCATCAATGATACGATCTGTTTCAAAGAAGTTGAACGCCCTTAATGGCGACGGTGGTGCGATTTCATTACCCAAGAAGCTCTTTTTTTGGATAGCTTGAACCATTAACTGGCCGTCTGATACAGTAATTTTTAGGTCAAAAAACGGGCGGCTATATAATCCTGCGTACTCTGCTAATTCCTGTTGTGTGCGTGTCTGTATTATAGGTTCGGGGTTTTTGGCATCAAAGTATTGTTCAAGTGCGAACGCAATCACTTTTTTATGTAATGCCCTTCCATTACCCGCATTCGTCAATACAGTAATCGCGAAGTCTTTGTCAGGTACGAGCAATAAGTAAGCCTGCTGGCCATTGGTAGCACCGCCATGTGCGACAACTTTCAAATTTCCTACAGAACTTAAATGCCAAGTAATGCCTATCGCGTCCTTGGTACCAATCTTTGGCGCCTGAATGGCTTGCATAGCCAAAAGTGACGCATGCCGCATGACTTGTTTGCCTTTGTTATTGGAGCCATCTCCTAAATGGAACGCAGCATATTTTAGCATATCACCTGCCGTCATAATGCCACCACCTGCGGCCCAGGCGGCACGATACAAAGCCCAGCGCTGGGCAACTGATATGCCTGTGGCAGCGTTATTGTGGCCAACAACGTAAGGTTTGGTCATAACATCACTTGGCACTATGTATGAATCATGCAAACCAATGTCATCAAAGATCATTGATTGCATTACATTCTGAATAGTGTCTTTAGTTATCACTTCAATGATGTGCGCCGCAACATAAAAAGCACTATTGTTATAGGAATAAACGCTATTCAAGGGCGCCAGTTGTTCTAGCTCTGTCATTTCAGCAAGCATCAGTGCGAGCGCATTGTCACCTGCACCTGTATTACTGAAGTGATCGCCGACCCAGCCGCTCATGTGAGTTAGTAAATCACGGACTTTCACATTGGCGGAAACCTGCTTGTCTTTCACTTTAAAATTGGGTAAATATTGTGTAACGTTTGCATCTAAATCCAGTTTCCCTTGCTCTGCCAAACGCATCATGATGGTGCCGGTCATGGTTTTTGTTATCGAGCCAATTTGAAACAGGGTTTTTTCCGTCACGAGTTGTGGGTTATCGATGTTGGTAATACCAAAAGCAGCGGTTCTATGCTGTCCATTTTGTAATACACCTATAGCAACGCCGGGGACGGCGTTTTCAGCCATGGCTTTATGTACAAAGGCGCTCAGTTGTTCAAAATGTTTGTCTACCTTTTGATTCGAATGCTCGTGAGCTTGGCTGACTGCTGCGATAAAGGTCGCAGATATGAGTAGTGTGAATAACCTAATAGTTCGCAGTGTTAGGGGTGTAGACATGTTCTATTCTCAATCAAACTAAAGTGGACTCTTTGCTCAAGAGTTAAGGTTAATAACACTACTTGCAAGCGTTTTTACGCACAACGGAAAATAACAGAATTAACGCTTTATTAACGCTTTTGCGATTGAGAATGGTGTATTTCAACGATAGGGTAGTGAGTATTCGGAGGGGGTTTATCGTCCCTATATTCTAGGAATTTGAGGATCACAATGCTGCTGCGTCGCATCACAAAACACGTCAAAGATCAGAATTGGTTTGCTGTTAGTATCGATTTTTTCATCGTTGTCATTGG
>Ga0316209_1003487_pt1 | contig 10636 bp, 7 predicted proteins | sample 6monopyrite_MG_FD_204945 | JGI IMG/M metagenome (GOLD analysis project Ga0316209, IMG submission 204945) | Microbial mat bacterial communities from mineral coupon in-situ incubated in ocean water Damariscotta River, Maine, United States -... | ecosystem: Environmental > Aquatic > Marine > Coastal...
CAGCATATTATCCAGAACTTGGTATTGTAATAGACTTTACAAAAAAATTTGGCATAACGGTAAGTGGCAAACGGTATTTTAATCTGTATGATGAAGATGAAAATATTGTCATGTTGGGCCTGGTATTTAGAAATTAAGCTTGCCTTCTTTAGATTTCACTTTAGTTTTTTTAAGTACACAAAAGGTATTAAATAATGCACGATGATTTGATCAAAAGTGAATACCATGTAACAAAGGTTGAAAAGACAACTGCCCCAGAGGGTATGTTGGGCGAAAACTGGTATCTCTACGTCATTCAAAAAGGAAACATAAGCAGTTCAATAATGGATTGTAAAAAAACGGGCACTCTCGAGTCCGTCACTAAACACGCGAAGGAGCAGACCGAAACCTTGAATGCTCGCAACGTTAAAGGTGGACGAAGGTAGTTATAAATGCAGTATTTTTGACTTAAGTATATAAAGGCATTAGGAGCGACCGTTCACGACTATTCAATATTTAGCCTGTCTTGAAATGCCTGAGTTATGTGACATTCAGTAAATGCGCTATAAACATTTATTTGACATTATCCATAATGCCTGTACACTGTCTGGCAGCTCGAAAGAAAGTCTCTTGTTTATCAACACATCTTCGTTATTTTATTCGTAATTTCCGTTCTGTGATTTTTAAGTAGCAGTCAGTTTTCCCGCTATTCATGCCTCTTGAAGGCACATTTTTACACAACACAGGATATTATTATGTCTAACACAGTTAATGGAACCGTAAAATGGTTCAACGATTCTAAAGGTTTTGGTTTTATCGAACAGGAATCTGGACCCGATGTATTTGCTCACTTTAGTGCAATCACTGATTCATCAGGTTTCAAAACCCTGGCTGAAGGTCAGAAAGTTGAGTTCACAATAACTCAAGGTCCAAAAGGTCCACAAGCAGAGAACATTACCTCTGTATAAGTAATTACTTTTGCTAATTACAAAGGGCAAGACCATTTGGTCTTGCCCTTTTTGTTTGTCTCTGATTTAAGGCACCTCTGATTAATTATCCAGATATTCGATATGGTGTGTAATGAGTATTTGTGCTGAAAGCTTCGAAATCATCATTACGCGAAAAGTGTATCTGCCATTTCCTGTATATGAGCCAGTTGCCCGGACAACCGTTCAAACACTTTAGTTGCCTCAGTCGGTGGTATTTGCAATTGATCCAGTTGCGTTTGAGGAATAGACCAGGGACGACGATTATATTGCAAGCACTGTATCATGGAGACCGCAAGCCCGACTACACCGGCAATTTCTCCTGCAGGCTGCTCATTGTTTTCATCAACTATATCATAGGCCATTGCCTCAACCAGAGGCTCCGGCAAATGCCAGGCTTGCCCCAGAAGCAAACCCGCATCAAAATGGTTAAAGCCAAGAACATATAGTAACGCTTCGCTCAGATTAAGGTCTTCGCTTTCCTCTGCCAGTTTAATCGCCAGACGCACTTCTTCCGCTAACTGATCAGCCAGCAGTAATAACCCGAGATTATGAATCAATCCTGCGGTGCGTACAGTTGGCAACTCGGCCTGCATTGATTTACTGCCTGCTCTCAACCAGCTGGTAGCATCTGCCGCCAGTAACGCTGTGGTCCAAAAATACTTTGCATTAAAACCCGGGCACCGGTTCAAATCAAAAGGTGAAGCCACAGAAAATGCGATACTGGTACTTCTCACCACATCAAAACCTAAGCGGGAGCACGCCATTTCCAGCGACGAAATTGGCGAAATCGGGCTAGACCAGGGTGAATTTGCCAGCGCGATGAGACGAGCCGCAATACTGGGAAACTGCTCAAGGACGCCTGCCAGTTCATCAAAATTGATGGAATCATCTGTCAGTGTTTTAAGCAAATTAGACGCGCCCGCTGGCAGTACTGGTATTTGTTTGAAGCTCAATCGAGCCGCTAAGTCATTATTCGTATGCATTTTATCTTTATCCTGATTTTAATACGTTCAATCTAGCGAAACCTTTGCCATTCTTTAACGTAACTGGATTAAATTGCTGCTGCGCCAGTTCTGGTATTTCATCAGCTGTCACAGGTCGACTAAATAAATAACCCTGAACTGTCTCACAGCCGATACCAAATAAGGCAGTCGCCTGATCCATTGTCTCTACACCTTCAGCAACAACACCATGGCCAAGCGCATGAGCAACATTGACTATAGCGCCTAGAATGATAGAAGAATCCGGGTCTTTCAACATGTCGGTAACAAATAGTCTGTCTATTTTCAGACAATCGATAGGCAGGTATTTTAGTGACGCCATAGATGAATAACCGGTACCAAAATCATCAATTGCAATCTTCAGACCGATGGCCCTCAAATTATTAAACATACTGACGTTATTACCGGTTGTTTGCACCATGCTTTCAGTCACTTCAAGCTCGAGGTCTTCAGGTTCCCAGCCAGTTTCACCGAGGATCCTTACGATTGTTGTTGCCAGTACAGGATCCTGAAAATGTATCGGTGAGATATTCACTGCCATCTTGAAGTGAGGCACACCCATTTTTCGCCATGCACTCGCTTGCCGACAGGCAGTTTCTAACACCCAGTCACCCAGTTGTTTTATAAGCCCGATTCGCTCTGCTACGTAAATAAACTTATCAGGCGCAAGTAAACCCTTTTCTGGATGATGCCAACGTATCAGCGCTTCAACACCAATCATGTTGCCAGTTTTTAGTTCCACCTGAGGCTGGTAGTATAATTCGAATTCATCACGCTCTATGGCAAGACGTAAATCCTGTTCTATCCTCAAGCGATTTTCTGCCAGTGCAGTGAGTGCTGGCTGATAAAAAGCATAACGGTGTTTGCCTTCTTCTTTGGCAGCGTACATGGCACTATCCGCAGCTTTCAACAGGGCCTGTAAATCTTTTCCGTCTTCTGGAAAATGAGCGATACCGATACTGCAACGCGGTCGAATGTTATGCTGACCCAAGGTTATCACTTCATTGATCTCTTGCAGACAGCGTTCAGACACATCTGCAGCGTCGTATTGATCTTTGATATTATCGACCAGAATGCAAAATTCATCACCACCGAGGCGTGCGACAAAGTCACTATCCCTTAACACCTGCTGTAATCGTTTTGCAATAATTTTCAATAATTCATCACCCGTATCATGACCAAGACTATCGTTAATATCTTTAAAACCATCCAGATCGAGATACAGCAAGCTGAACTGTTCATTCCGTCGTATCGCGCCTTTGATCAGATTGCTTGTGTGTTGATAGAAGTAAGCGCGGCTTGCAATACCCGTTAGTTCGTCAAAATAAGCAAGTTGACGGATTCGTTGATCGGCAGCGCGTTGCCGTGTGATGTCCTGTACCGTTCCGATAACAAAATTGTCAGAATCAGGTGCCAGATCCATCTCCTGATGCACGATAATTTCTTTGTTATCATGTGTCAGCAGACGAAAATCAGCTGGTTGCTGCGGTATTCCTGCAAGCATTGCATTGATACTGGTATGAACAAATTCTCTGTCTTCAACGTGAATACGTTCCAGGTAGTCATCAATGTGTTTATAACGGATACACTCGCCTGCCTTTAACATAGACGAAACTTCATCCGAAACTGTCAGTTCACCCGTTGTTGCATTCCACCGCCAGTAACCCAGTTTTGCCAGACGCTGCGCATTCGCTAGCTGATCTTTACTTTCATGCAATCTTTTTACATTCTGTGCCGCTCTGAGTTGAAAACCCAGTCGATGAATCAATGTGGTGTAGTTTAATGGTTTACTGGCAAAACCATCCGCACCGGACTCAAATGCCAGGTTAACTGAATCCATATCTTCCAGACCGGTTACCATCATAATTGGTATATCGGGGTAATGCGGGTTGATTCTCAGCTTATGGCAAACCTCAAAACCATCCATACCAGGCATGACTGCATCCAGCAAAACCAGATCAGGTACGTTAGCGTCAAATTTAGCCAGTGCATCTTCGCCGCTGGACGCCTCGTCCACAATAAACCCGGCACCTCGCAGTGCCTGACTCGTTGTAAGACGGAATCCAGAGTCATCATCAACCAGTAGAATTCGCTCTCTGTAAATCGGTGTAAGCTGTAAACCAGATTCGATTTTTCCATCATCGACAACGGTGTCTTCCAGTACGTCGTCTTCACCAGCTTCATTCTTCAGCGCGGCAAAAACCAGAGGCATTAATCTTTCAATGGATTGCATCAGCTCTGGAACTTTGTATAGCTGTTGCTCGCGAGCAGCATCTTCCATTTGCATACACAATTGCGAGAAGCTACCGGCACCCAGGTTCGCACTGCCCGACTTCATACTGTGCGCGACCAACCTTAGTGCTTCTGCATCACCAGCATCGATATGCTTGCGCAGGTTCCTGACCTCATCAGGGGTATGCTCAATAAAATGTTTAATGGATTTCCCCAGCACATTACGTCCACTCATTTCACCCAGTGTACGCAGCTGTTCTAAACGACCCGTATCAAGTAGCGCCTGCTCCGACTGGTTTGTGCTACTCGATGAATACTCGCTGGCTGATGGCACACTATCAACCTGTAACCATTTTTTCAATATATCTGACAGCGCGGATTGATTGAAGGGCTTACTCAGGTAATCATCCATACCTGCTTCTATGCACTGCTCCTGAATCCCTTTTTGCACATCGGCGGTGAGCGCAATCACCGGTGTATGTTTACAACCCTTTGAACGTTCAAATCTGCGAATTTCTTTTGTTGCACGAAAACCATCCATCTCAGGCATATGACAGTCCATAAGTAACAGGTCATAATCTTCACTGGTAAATGACTGCAGTGCCTCTAAACCATTAGACACGACATCGACTTCACAACCCAGGATATCCAGCATACCAATAGCAACTTCCTGGTTGACCAGGTTGTCTTCGGCCAGCAGGATTCTGGCATTGAAGTTGATGTTCTCACTGATAACTGGAACCTCAGCATTGCCACCCATGAGTTCGTTGAGACAGTTGTACAGATCGAGCTGTCGCACCGGTTTTTGCAGGTAACGTTTGATACCGGAATCACGAGCAATTCGCGACTCATAACCCATATCGCTTGAACTAAGCATCACCAGGTGAGTAGCAGGTATCGAATTGTCTTTACTGATAACCCGTGCCAGTTCTACGCCATCCATACCCGGCATATGCCAGTCCAGCAGAATGATTTGATAGGGGTTATCATTTGCCACTGCCTGACGAACCAGCTCCAACGCCTTGTTCGCAGAACCCACACTATCATTAGCCATACCCCAGGCCGACACCTGATTATGCAAAATTTCCCTGTTTGTTGCATGATCATCGACGATCAGCAGGCGTACATCTTTCAGGTTTTCTGTTTCCAGTTGACTGTCGCAATCACCTCGTGCCACAGACAGTTTGATCGTCAGGCGAAATTGTGCTCCCTGACCTGGTGTACTCGTTAGCTCGATATTCCCGCCCATCAATAATGCAAGACGTTTGGCAATGGCCAGCCCTAGTCCGGTACCACCGTGCGCTCGGGTGGAACTGCCGTCCGCCTGACTGAAAGCATCGAAGATAATCGCCTGCTGTGTTTCATCAATACCGGGACCGGTATCGGAGACTTCAAACACCAGCTGTAAATTGTCGACCTGTCTTTCTAACACACGACACATAAGACGAACTTCGCCATGATCAGTAAATTTTACGGCGTTACCTAACAAATTAACCAGGATCTGTCTTAGCCTGACCGAATCACCACTTACTGTTCCGGGAAGATCTGCTGGCAAGTTGGGAACCATCTCAAGGCCTTTACGGTGAGCCTGACCTGCCACCATCTCAAGCGTATCTTCCAGTAACGTGCGCAGTTCAAAATCTTCTTCATTAAGCTGTAGCTTGTCAGCCTCAATTTTAGAAAAATCAAGGATATCGTTGATTACACCTAATAGTGATTCAGCCGAGCGATGAGCGGTATTGGCCAGGCGTTGCGAACGTACATCCAGCCCCGTGTTCAACAATAATTCAGTCATACCCATCACACCATTCATCGGGGTACGAATTTCATGACTCATGGTGGCGAGAAAATCACTCTTGGCACGGCTGCCCGCTTCTGCTTTTTCCTTAGCTTCAGAAAGTTCCTGTGTGCGCTCTTCTACACGCTGCTCCAATGTCTGCTGGTGCTCCAGAATTTCTTTACGCGAAAGCTTCAGTTGTTTCACCATACGGTTGAAATTATCCGCAAGAATAGACAACTCACCTACCGAATTCACTTCGACATAATCATCAAGCTGCCCGCTTGATATCTTCTGCGTGGCTGCCAGCAACTGGTTAACCGGACGGGTTATCTGTCGAGCCAGTAACAGTGTCAGGACTACTGCTATGAAAACGATAAGTGCCGTCATCAATATTGAGGCAACAACAGCATTGCTCGCCTGTAGATTCATCTGTTTTGTATTATAAATCAGGCGCACATAACCAATTTTCTCGCTCACAACATTTATTTCGTTGTTGTCGGCAGTCTCAGTTGCTGCATCAAAGAAAATATTTGAGTCAGTATCACTTTCCGCGACAAATGCATCCAGGCCGGAGTCGCGAGTTGACATAACTGGGACAAAAAACTGGATATAACGACCATCTTCACTAAACATTACATCCCGTTTGTTAACGATACTTTGATTTCTCCAATCCGGAAAAATAATATTTTCTGCTTCAAGCCATTTTTCTGCCAGCACCGACGTATCCTGTCGTAACAGTCCAATGTAAGTAATTACACTGTCATCTCTGCTATTCAAAATGGTGTTTATGCTCTCAGGATCTCCAGTATAAATTGCATATTCACTAAACTCAGCAAGTATCCTGGTTGATTGCAGGCCTTCTTCCTGAAGATTTATTATCCGGCTATCCCATTCACGTTTAACCGCATAAGTCGTTACTGCAATAGCGGTAATTAATACCAGCGTAATAGAAAGTAGATTGAATTTTGACGTTAGGCCAAGACTTTTAATTCGTTTAATAATATTCATAATCTATGTACTACTCGTAAACTTTTTCGGCGGCGGAGATTATTTTTTGATTAATCTTCAGTTTCATACGCTTTGCTGTTTTCAAATTCAATTGATAGACACTTTTAGCGGGTACAGCTAATTTAATCTTTTCAGGTTTTATGCCATCAAGAATTTTCAGTGCCGTATTAGCACTTTGTCTGCCCAGGTCAGAATAATCCCAGTCCAGTGCATACAATGCACCGGCCTTGACCCATGCACTCGACAAACCCACAAAAGGAATTCGATGACGAAACGAAAATAACAACACAGCCTTAGCGGTGTTACTGGAATAAACCATTTTGTCTGGTATTGCCAGAATACTATCGACACGGTGGTTCAATGACTTAAGTGCTGATGATATTTCACGCGGTGATTCCACTTTAACTGCCACGATCTCAAGGCCAAATTTTGTAGCAATTTTTTTCGCCTTATTAATCCACTTCTGATTATTCTTCGGGTTATAAAGCACACCTATACGTTTGGCTGCTGGTAAGATTTTTTTGTAAACTCGTAACTGTTTAGTAATTGGCATATCAAGCGTAATCGCTGTGGCATTTGGGCTACCTTGCAGAGAATTATCACCCAGTATCATAGTAGCAAGCATCGGTTGGTCCGTTAGTTGCTTCCTGCCCTTACGCACCGCGTCAGATCCAAGTGCAAACACGAGCCTGGGTTGCCTGTCTTTTAGCAATGCCAATTCTTCTCCAACATTACTGGAAAAAATTTCAACAAACTGAACCTCAGGATGCTTTTTTTGCAACTCAGTTTCAAAATTCTTTGCCACCTGTTTGTATGCTTGCGCTTCACTGCTGATAATAATGACAATCATCGGCCCATCAGCACAAAGCGACGCACTGCTAACAATCAACAATAGCAACCATAAAAACCTGATTCGTCTTGTAATAGCCATGTCGGACATTTTCCTTTTATAGTATCAGCGACTATTCGTTAAAAGGTATAATCAAGTTTTAACCAGAAGCTACGACCGTTCTGTTCAATCTGGTCTTGTGTATGCTCCTCTGAACCAGGATTACTATAAGTCGTGTCGAACAGGTTATACGCACTGATAGCTACCTGTAACCCATCGACTGAATCCTGATTAAATAAAGTCAGATTGGTAACAACAAAACTGCTGGTCTCATCATCAGCAATGGTTTTACGTTTGCTCTGGTACTGCACCTCCAAACCGGCACTCAACTCAGTCTCCATAAGCGGCGCAATAACATCAAATTTAATCATATTACGTGGCGAATTAACCAGCCAGTCGCCATTATTATCTTCAGCATCCTGATAGGTATAACTAAGCGATCCTGACCAACCATCCTGCCAGCTACCATACAACTCCAGTTCGGTACCAACTGCTGTTGCACTACCCCCGTTGATAAAAACCAGTAAGTCATCCGCCGGGTCAGTATCCAGTGTAATGAGATCATCAATCTCATTTTTATAGATTGATGCAATAAGATTCAGACTATTGTTTAAGCGTTGTTCAAGAATCAATTCATAGGAATCAATGGTTTCTGATTCCAGAGAATCAGAGACTTTCTGTGTAAAGTCACCATCTTGAAAATAAAGTTCATAAGGATTTGGCGAGCGAAATGCACTGCCATAGAGAACTTTTATTGTAGAGTTTTCCAGCGGTGACCAGATCAACGCAGCCCGTGGATTAAACGTATTGTCTGCGTTGTCAAAATCGTCGTAACGCAGCCCCAGATTGACAATTAAATTATCTTTAATGCGGTATTCATCCTGTAGATAAACACCGAAGGAGTGGCTCTCGCTGCGGGATTTCAGGTAGACATCGAAAGCATCAAAGGAATCCTGATCTTCATTTATGCTTTTGCGGTATTCTGCACCCATAGTAAAGCGATGATCGTCAAATAGATTCTGCGTAATTTGCATCTCCCCGCCCCACCATCCGCCACGCGCATGATCATCAAAATTTTGTAAGTCGGATAAATCACCCGCATCACTATAATCGTATACACGATCTCCATCGTACTTATAATAATCGTAAAATAACCTGCCATTTATATCTGCACCGCTGTCTAATAAACCCTGGTAGCTTAGATCCATGTAGCCACGATACTCCTTGGCACGTGTCCCTGAGTTGTTAAATACAGTATCATATGGGGCAGTAGGAACCACTTTCTCCACCTCGGCATAAGTTGCAGTCAAAGTAAACCCGCCATGTGACAGTTTGGTAAACAGATTGGGGACGGTTTCATCATCGACATCTTCGGCGTAACCATTGTTAGTCGCCGGATCGTCAAATTCCGGGTAATAAAGTCGCTGTCCTTTACTATCGAAATAGGTGCCAGACAGAAGTATTTCCAGTCCATTACTGAACTTTTCACCGTAACTGATGCGCCCCTGATAACTCTCAAAACTGCCACCAGCTACAGAGACTTCCGTACCCTGAATGTCACGACCGTTTTTAGTGATAACATTGATCACTCCAAAAAAAGCGCTGCTACCATATAGTGAAGAAGCCGGCCCACGCACAACCTCTACCCGTTCGATCAAATCCATATCGACCACGAATCCTTGATTTATATTGCTACTGTCATAAATATTCTCATTGATACGATGCCCATCCACCACCATTAGTATACGAGTATCATAGTCACCGGGGACACCGAAACCGCGTATACCGGTATAGTCAAAGTTACGATCATAGGTCGTATAAAAACCCGGCACACTACGTAAAATATCAGCAAGGGTTCGATAGCCGTGTCGCTCAATTTCCTTCGAGGTGATTATGTTGATTCTAGCTGGTGCCTCAGTCACTTTCTGCTCATATTTAGAGGCACTGAAAACCGATGGGATGTCATCAAATAAAAGGATTTCTGTGTTATCCAGCTCATTACTGGCATTAGCTAAAGAGGATAGTGTTAGCAAGGACAGAACACTATAAAATAGAATAATTGTCTTATTATAGATTGCGATAAATTTTTTCATGACATTTATTCCGATTTTTACAAAAATGCACTCGATAGAACTATCGACCAAAACGGGAGAAAATTTAGAATTATTTTAACAGGCAGTAACTTAAAAACTTTATCTCGATGCCTCTTATGTGGTGATCATAATCCTGGATTAATAACACCTTAAAGTGGCTGACTGAGCTAGCTTTGAACTATTGCGTGGTATCATGTTATATCTGAATTAATATAACAACCTGTCAGATTAAGCCCGAGTGACTAGATCTGGATTTTTCGTAAATACCAACAGAAGACAGCTTTTCTTTTTAGCCTACATTTTGCGCATAGGCACTAACGACCTGACGACCTTTATTGATTGAACCTGCTTGATTACGTACATCATCTCTCGCTTTGGATGTGATTGCTTCAATTCGTCGATTAAGAACCAGAATTTCCATAATCTGTTCGTTATTGTTATCTCTTTCATCCATTGTTGATGGATTTGAATAGACTTTTTTAATTAATTCACTACGTTTTTCTTCAATACTAAAAACGTTTTTCCAGTTTCCGGACTTAGCTTCCCGCAACATCGTTTTACTGTAGTCGATAACACCCTTTAGTTGTTGATGTTTATAATTCATGAAAAAATCTCTATGTAAGATTATATTTAAGAAATAACGGTTAAGTCAGGTGACGGGTTTG
>Ga0316209_1003489_pt1 | contig 10625 bp, 10 predicted proteins | sample 6monopyrite_MG_FD_204945 | JGI IMG/M metagenome (GOLD analysis project Ga0316209, IMG submission 204945) | Microbial mat bacterial communities from mineral coupon in-situ incubated in ocean water Damariscotta River, Maine, United States -... | ecosystem: Environmental > Aquatic > Marine >...
TTTGATTTATTTAAAGAACGAAAAATTGATTTGAAAGCGGCGTTGGCGAATGCTGATTCCAGTAGTGACCTGGAATGGAAAATTAATTTTGGTGGTGGCATGAAGGAGTTACATGGCAAAGAAGAAAACAATGAACCTTTGCAGTTTCCTACCGGACCGGCTGATCAGGAAGGTTAGCCTTATTTTCTTACCCATTTTTTAAAGCTATATTGGGTTAAATTTTTCAATAGAAGACATTTAACATATTTGGTTGTACTTCTCAGTTCACCACAAAGCGGACCTCCAGGAAAAATGCCTAACCGAGAAAAAACGACCCTTATCGGACTGTCGGCAATTGTCGAAATGTTTAACCAGTAAGTATTAACCCTAGTAAATAGCCTGTAGAGCCCATGCTGCGTCTAACGACTCATAGCAGAAGCTGAATTACCGTAATCTGTCCCCAATTGTTTTGCTGCTTCAGCTCGGCTTGCTTTGAATGTTTAGTGGTTACGAGCTGGTGGTTAAGGTTAAGGGTTGATGAGTCCGCATAGTCCAGTGATCCACATTGACTGACTGCTAGAATACTTGTAGGGTAGGTTTGGAATATTCAATAAACGCAAGGATGGAGCCATGAAACCAGCCCGCTTCTCGTTCATGATGGCGCTCACGGCGACGATACTCGTGGGTTGTACGTCTTCAGTCAAGAGTGTCAGGATCAGCAACGCCAACGATGCGCAGAGGATCGGTGGGTTAGTTTACGCGTTGCCGAAGAGCCGTATCAGACTCGAGACCTCTCTCGAGTTCGTCGGCTGTGCCTGTGATGATTCTGCTTACCAGGAGCCTGATCGCGCCTCGGCACAGACAAGTGACGAAGCAGCTAAATCACTTGCAACCCGTGAAGCGAACTACGTATCCCAATGTAAAAACGCGGCAGCAGTCTATAACATCAAGCAACTCAAGCTGGATCTCAAGCCGCTACCTGATCCGGATGCGATGTACGTACTGGATGTTACTGACGCCAAGCAATTGACGCAGACTCTCGACAAGCTGAACATCGTTCTCAAGGAAGGTCTCGTGGAGTCAGTCGACTACACGGCAGAAGATCATACGGCGAACGCTATCGTGGAGACCGTACGCCTAAAGACCGCGCTGGACGGGTTCGCGAGTGCGGCGCCCTCGGGTAGCTCCGAGGCCGAGAGCGGCACCGGCACAGCGGCCTCCGCTCCGGCCGGCGGTGCTGCCAGCCAGGCGGGTCCGGTGGCTATTAACATCTACACGGCACAACCGACGCCTGATGCTAACACGACCACGACCGCGATCAACGAGGCAGGAGGTATCCTGCCGGATGTCTACAGGTCAGGTAAAAAGTTCAGGCAAGTGTGTGGCGCGCAGCTCGCGAAACTGGATTTTCGTCACAAGGAAGCCCTGCATACCTTGAAGGGTTACTACGATGACCGTGACGCCATGTATGCGAAGATATACGACAGCCTCGACCAGCCGGCAGCTGCTGCGGTGATTCCAAATAAGTCACAGAAACAGGGCAAAAAACCGGCAGAGGGCGGTGGTGATAATGCCGGTGAAGGCGGATCGAATGCTGCTGGAAAGATTGAAACGATTGGCAAGGCACTGAAGCTCTGGGATGACCGGGTTGATGATGCGCATAAATTCATTGCTAGGACCCGTAAGCAGATGACCTTCCAGCGAGCGATAGAATGGCCGATCGACGGCGAACACGACTGTGAGCCGCTCATCAATGAACTAAGCGGTGTGTATGCTTGTGTCGAGGTGAAAACACCCCATGGGAAAGAATCCGATGAGACGGAGTCCTCTGAGGAATACGAGGAAACTGGAATGTACTACCGAGTGCCTCTGATATCCACGGTCGATGTGTCTCTCACTGTCAGAGTAGACAGTCGGGATGACGATCGTCTGACCCCGTTCCATATAACACGCTTCCATAACCGTGCGATCTACAACGAGGGTTCTGTTCTTGCCAGGATACCGATGACTAACGGTCCGTTCTCCAGGACCGAGGCCAGCTTCGGATTCGACGAGAACGGGATGATCAACAAGTACAATTATTCCAGCCCCAAGGCGCCTTACAACGAGGCTGTAAAGGCGGCGGCCGATGCTATCTCGACAAGGATAGTTGCCAAGACGCCACCCGAAGACGCATCGACTTCCTCGGATGACGGGGCATCGAGTGATTCCAATGGAAACTCATCCGATGATTCCGGAAGCTGAGGCCAGTTTCAGATGCCGAGGTAATCGGGAACAGACCTCGGTTTTTCAGTGTCCGCTTCTGGCCGTATATTCGCGGTCGATATACTGACTGATAGGGCGCTGCCGACCCATTTCGGACTCTCGGGCCCTGTAGAAATTACTTTCATTAGACTAATAATATACGTTATACACTGGTATGCCAGTTTCTGATTTATAGTTAAGTCCTTGCTATCGAATCGTTTAAATGCATATGTAGGTGAAATATATAAAGTAATCTGATCTTTGTTTTTCAATTATGGTTTTGAACAAGACTGTCATGTTGATAGTCTTGCTTCACACCTAGATGGAATTCATATGAGTGCAGGTAGAATAATTAATTGTCAGTAACTGGGATGCGCTATGACAGATGAAGAAGATAAATACCTTAGACAAAGTTTTAAGCCCAGTTTAGAGACGGTGGTGCAGACCGTAAAGGACTGGGTATTTGATGCTGAATTTCCAATAATTGTAGCTATCAATGGTGGATGGGGAGAAGGAAAGACTTATACATGGAAGAGAATTATATTACCCGAGTATCCTAGTGTTCGAACTGGTTATGTTTCTGTTTTCGGTGCGACTACATTATTGGATATAAGACAACGTATTTTGGCAGAAGCAACAACCCAGCTTGCTGAGGAGACGTCTAGCAGATTGAATGACATAGAAAAATGGATATATAAAGCTAAGTATGGAGATAAATTTGTCAGCGCAAGTAACTATATTGTAGAAATATATAAAAAATACTCACATCATTTGACAAGAAAGTTATCGAGCAAGCTAGGTATTCCAGATGAGCTTACTGTAAAGATTCTTGAAGATTCCGTATTAAAAGACAATTGGATATTATGTGTTGATGACGTTGAGCGCTTATCTAAGGATATAGATATCGGTGCCTTTATGGGGATTTTGAATGAGTACAAGATAGAGTATGGGTTGAAAATTGTTCTCATATATAGCCATGACAAGCTAGAAAAAAATAAGGAAGCTTTTACACGCTACCAAGAAAAAGTCATAGATCATACTGCTAGGTTTGTTCAAGATACTGAATTTGTTATACGGAATGTGTTCAAAACATACCCTGAAGTTATGGGTGATGATATTGTACAAAGCTTTGTAAAAATTGCTGATGTACTTGACCATAGAAATATACGGCTGTATGAAAAAACACGAAGAGATTTAGATGAGGTTATCAAGAGATTCGAATCAAGACCAACAAAGGAATTTATTATCGAATGCTTAGCTGCTCTCCTATTAGCTAATTGGATTAAATACTTTAAAGCAGGTAATGATTTGTTGAATATTGAGTACCTGTATAAATATTATTCTTATATGGGGTTGCCAGATGAAAGTGAAGAAGATGATGGTGAGCGAAAAAAAGCAAATAGTCTTCTGAAAAATTATGGGTGGTTGTATACAAGTGAGTTAGATAAAATTTTAATTAGATATGTAGACACTGATGTTCTTGATAAGGTTTTGCTGTTAAAAGAGCACGAAAATTATGCTAACGATAAGAGTGCCGGCCAAGCAGATAGTGAGTTAAGAGAATTATGGGATAGTTACTTTCACAGTTCAATGCGTGCTGATGGAGACGAATTCTGTGACAAAATTATAGAAACTACTGAGAAAAACATGGTTCAGTATAACGTTCCATCAGTCGATAATGTGTTATCAATATTGTATGACTTGGGCCGAAAAAAAGATGCTAAAAACCTACTAAAAGAGTTTGTTAATAAAAGAAGGGGTATATTCGCCAGTTATGAACCATTTCCGGGACATCCTTTGCGGTATAAACCATTGCAAGAAAAAGTGGATTTGGAAAAGAAAGCGACTGATGTCGATAAAAGAGATATTCGGGAGGTCATCGATAGTATTATGGACGAAAAGTTCATGCAGAAAAATGACCGCGTAAGAATGTCTGAATTTAGTGATAAGGAATACATCGAATATTTTAGCAAGTCTAACCATAAACGATTACTTCAGGAAATTGACTTTCTCGCTAAAGCGGATAAACATCATACAAAACCAGGTAAATATGAGAGTGTGATTGTTGTAAAAATGTCTAAAGTGATAGGTAAGCTATCTCATAAAAATAGATTCAACAAAATAAAGTTCAAGCGTATGGGTATCATATCTTAAAGAACTTGTAAATAATTCTTATGTAACAGATTAAGTTAAGTATAGTCAATTATGTGCCTTCAAATGGTCTGTTTAATGATTTGAGCATATGAAGCTGGACGGAAACTATGGGTAAAGTGTAGTGGCGCAAACCAAATCTTAAAAATCATATATTGATATGAAACATTTAAACCCTACAGTTCGAACTGCATCCACAACGGCCTGTGGTCAGATATATAGTATTTCGCACAGCTTCTCCAGTAACCCGGCTTACTTTTATCATATATTGCTGGGAAGATTGCTCCATCAAAATCAAACACACCCATCTCCTTAACGCGAGAAAGTAATCCTGGTGCTACAGTAATCTGGTCATAATCATGCGAAGCCGAGACGTTAGTTGGAATACGCGTAGTGTGTTCGGGTACGCGTAAGCCTCTTTTCGTTAGCGCATCAAAAACAGGGTCACCTTTTTCAGCATGCGGTAAATTAAAGTCACCGAGCGCGAATATATTCTTTGTCCAGGCATGCTTATCCCCACGACGTAGGTCGCACCACCTTGCAATAGCATAAGCCTCAAGCTGTCTGCGCTCCATAGCTGCTTCCTTCTCAGCTTTATTTTTTGTCGATCCATAATATAAGTGGCAGTTCGCGAATAAAACATCCGTGTCCTCAACCGTGAAGCTAACAAGATATGGGTTACGGTTGAACCCGGCAAATTTACGCTGAATACCCGGTAATTTAATATTTTTTCGGTCATTATCTACAATAACCACTTCACCAATTTTTGGCCCTAGTGACACACGTCGCGTATCGAAAATATACGCCGACCGCTCATCATTACCTGCGCGGTCACTGAATACCCAGTCAAAGTATTCTGGCAACTCTTGGAGCACCTGATAAAAATCATCCAGATTATCAGCAACTTCTTGAATGGCTACAATCTCAAACCAACTGAGTATGACTGCGATGACCTTATAATCAGCAGGTCTTCGTTTGTGAACACCCAAATTAGCAATATTCCAGGTGGCGATGAGGACCTGTCCTGCCTGTCCTACTGCCGGTATCTGGCGGTTCTTTGCAGGATCCTGATGAATGTGATCTCGGTAGCTAATTAATCGATTGATTTCTGTTGTAGCGTTGTATGTGTATTCGGGTTTTGGTCGAGTGAGTGCGCGCATATATATTCCTTCATGTTTGTATTCATAATAGATGAATTAACAAGGTTCCATTTTACGTTATACATTAGATTCTTCATTGTCGGACTGGTTTTCCGCTGTTTTCCATACCGGCAGCCGTAAAGCGCGGCGTTAGTTTCTTAAACATTGGATCTTGGTTTCTTGCTAAAATTCCTTTTGTTCACTTCCTGCCAGCTCTCCTTGTGAAGCATCGGCATATATTTTAGCTTCATATAAATCTCTTTAAATTCGTCAATGCTAATCGTACGCATTTCTAGCCCTGCTAATGTAGGTAAGTTTTTTGCTATTTGCAAACCATCATTTAGAGGTAAAATATTTCCTTTATCTGAAAGCATTATTAACCAACCAAACATTCCTTTTTTGCTTATTAAGATCATAGTGCCTCTCTAAACTAACAAATAAATTAAGCCCGCCTTGCGGCTTGGACTTCGCTACGCTACCCACTTATTAGATCGTTAGCGTTCGCTATTGATTATATTTACATTATCAGAAAGAACCTCTCAATGTCGCTTAATGATTACGAGGCGACAATTTAGATTTTTGTATAAGAATCCCGACTAGATTCAAGTTAGTCCATTTCATAAAAAGACGGCTGCCACCACTAAGCAGTCATTGAGACATAACGCCTTACAAGGTCTAATTCATTGCAAAACAGCCCTGACCGAGAATTTTCGACCTTTATAGCAGCTCGAATGATTAATCTAACATTTTTGTTTCCTCTCCAAATCGAACATTCGTGAGGTTAAATTACCCGCAAAGCTCTGTCTGGACTTGCTCATATTGATAATGAGACAAGGAGAGTGTATTCTCTTGTAGAAACAATGATTTACATCTAAATATTAGATATTACTGATATGTACTATACGGATCGCGGGTCAGTATAGTAACTGTTAGAGCCACAAAGGAATAATGCATGTCTATTATCAATACTACAAAAGACCTAATCGAGTTAGCCAAAAAAGGTGCTACCGTAGAATTAGAAATTCGATTAGTTCGCATGCAAGAAACAGAGCTTGAGTTGAGAGAAGAAATCGTTAAATTAAAAACGGAACTCTTTAGTATTAAAGAGGCTGCAAAAACCAATGAGGTGCTAGAGTATAGCGATGGGACATATATCAAAGATGGCGTGAGGTATTGTCAATTATGCTGGGATTCAAAAAACACTTTAGTTAGGTTGCAAGAGCACGAACGTCAAGACATTGATGAATACGATAGAGTTCACACAAAAGGTATTTTTTACGAATGCCTCAACTGCAATTCGAGATATGGGCTCTAACAAATCGTTCGTGTGGGACGCTCCGCTTCGCTGCGCCGCCCCACAACTCAAACGTTAGCAGCATAAAGACGAAAATGACTTTCATACTTAACATTCTACACAAAGAAATGTCTATCATGGCCGCGGATGACAAGGCTTTTGCTGGCGGTTACAACATGGGATCACCTGAATCTAACGCGGTTTATGATTTCAATAAAATCACTCTGCATGCTAGTAAAAATCTAGCTCTTGGCATAGCGGGTAATACACAAGAACATTATTACCATCCAACGCTATTTCCAAATACGAGCATCGATGAAGTAATTGTAAAAATACGAAAACACATGGAAAATTATTTCCGTGTACATAACCGACCCAGCCTGAGCAAATTAGAGTCGTTCGAAGTAAACGATGGAATAGTCTCATTCTATGATAAAGACATGAAGTCATACTTCACTTATACATTCCTGTTCAGCCCCGTACACAATCAGAACCGACTGCATCGCGCAAAAGTAAATGTGCAAATATTCACATCTGGATCAGGCAGCAAAACGTATGAAGAACTTAAAAGCAAAGCAGAAATTAAACCTTATATTGTCTCTTCAGATGAAGAGATCACACTTGAACCTTGCATTCAATGGATTAAGGATGTATTCGTAAAGGTCGGGGCAAATGATGCAACCTGTGGGTCTAATGCTAAGATTTTTGTATCATCTGGCTCAAATACAAATTTCCATGAACACTGCTAACAAATCAGTCAACCGGATGCCAAACCCGCCACTTCGTTCTGGGTTTGTCACCAGTTACTTCAACCGTTAGCCCCGTATTAGGAATGTGCAAAAGTGAAGCGTACGAGCCAAAAATTAAATGAAGCAGAATTCTTTCTTACAAAGCTTGATGAGCACTATTTCGACCATGTCCAGGGTATTGTAAAAGAATCACCTGCCTCCCCTGCATTTGCTTATAACTTGAGTGCATTCTTAAGTGCAGCGCGTAGCGTAACTTGGGTAATGCGCCACGAGTGTACTTCTATTGATGGCTGGGAAGAATGGTTTGAGAGCCAGAAAGTGAGCGAAACGCACAGGACTCTTTTAAAAGTCTTTAATAACCTTCGCATACGGACCAACAAATTAGAACCAATTGAGCTGGGGCACTCAATCCGCTTCGTAGGTGACCCAGGATCAAAGGAAAGAGACCCAAGAATGCCGCGTATTAAAGTTTCGATAAGTACCGCTGACGAAGAGGAAAAAGTGATCCAGAGCGGAGAAGTTGCTGAGTTTATATGGACCTCGGATGAATTTGATGGTGAAGATTTATTGCAACCATGCAAGGAATACTTTGATTTGCTTAAACATCTAGTAGAAAATTGTACGCTCAAGTTTGGAAAGGGCTAAAAATGTATAACGAGACACGGGGTCTCGTTAATTCAACTGTTAGAGCAGCAATAGATTAATAAATAATATAAGTGAGGGACGACAAATAAAGGCAATTTACACATACAAGTGATTTTAATTTACCATTGGTCTTTTTAGTCGGGATTTGTAACGGCTATTTATATAAAATTTATTCTGGTTGTTACATTGGGAACGGAGGTGTTAGATGTATTTTAATAATTTTTTTAGAGTAGCTATTGTTTTCTTTATTTTGTCAGATAATGCGCTAGCATTTAAGTTTCCTCAATTCATACAAACATGTCGTGATAGTGAAGGTTCAAGTCAGGGATGTGCATGGGATAAAGCGGCATTCAAAATTCAATATGAAACCACGAAAGTTGTAGGAAAGGTCACAAAGTCTATAGTTGAGTGGAGCAATCTTGAATTAGATATTTCAGTGAAATCATCTCGTATCTTCGCGGGCCCTAACCAATACCCACCTGAAAGCTATGCCGCATATGGGATTTTAGCATTTAAATCAAGGGCATCTAATCAAACATATAATCGTCATAAAGCAATATGTGATGCATACGTTAGTTCTATACCTCACGCTACTGAACTATCAACCTCTATCAGTAATCAAATGGTAACCGTTTGGCCCATTGATACTGACTATGATTCTGACGTTATAAATAAGATTGAACGAGATAAAGTGTGTGCAATGGGTATTTCTAAATATGGATTGAAACTTTCTCATGAGGCAATAAATGCTGCGAAGTTAGCAGGTGTTCAACTTGATAACGCGGGACCATTTCTTTTGGCGTGGTCACCCGCAAAAGAAATGGGGAAACCAGATGCAGTAGTTTTGTACTTGGATTTATCACATGTGATTACATACGAACAGGCTGAGCCAGTAATGCAAATGTGGACTCGAGAAATTGAAGGTGATTATGATAAATGTTGTAAGGACGGATGGGACTTGGAGTTAATTAAACAGACGCTGCGTGAGTTTCATGATTTCTATGGCACAAAGTTTAAAATAACAATTAATAGTTGGATACATAATGTTAAATAAAATTCAAAAAATCGGTGCCACAACTGCCTTAGGCTTACTACTAGGTTTTTCTGCAGTAGCATGGATACAGCCATATACAAATGGTGGAACGATATTGCTTGTATTTACTGTTACCTTAATTACGATAGTCTTTGTTTCAATTGGAAAGGGATTAACAAAGTTTTTTTATAATAAGAAACCCAACAAAAGCGAATAATACACACCTTTTAATAGAAATGGGTGTGTCTGTACTACTCAACAAATGCTCTAACAATGCACTACACTGGACGCAAATTACGCTGCGCTTCATTTGCGCCAGTGAGTTTGGTCGTTAGAAGGCAAAAAAACATAGTGGCAAATAATAATCTTATCGGACATTCATTTGAAGAACTTGCTCAAAGCTTACGCATACTGCTTGAGGCAGATTGGCGCGCAAATCAAGGCGGCTTACTCATGTTGGATCGCGCCGAGGCTGTTGGAAACATTGAAACAGCCTTAACTTCAGTCTTAAATGGGTTTCATAGTTTGTATGATGCAATTGAGAAACAACTTGATACAAACCCAATCGATTGGTATAAGCTCGGAGAGCTAGCTACAATATTAGCAATTCGCAATGCCAGGCATCACAACAAAGCAAATAAAATTCGTAGCCTATACACTTACCACGCACAAGAAGCAGAAAACCTCCAACATATGGAGCAGTATGTTCTAGTTGATTATATTACGCCAGATGATGGCGCTGATACATTCGATGTATATGTATCATGGGCTGATTTAAATAGATTACTTTCGATGCCAAAGAAAGAAAGCAGGATTAATCCAGATACATGTAATGTAATAAAAGAATATCTAAATTCTTCAAAATACTCTAAGTACGCAACTCACTTTGAGTTGCCAGATTCGAGAGTTTTTATAAATATTGTTCCCTTAATCGTGAATGCAGCAGCGACAATAGTACCTCTAATAAAACAACACTGTAGCGGCAACTCCACTGAAAGCGCGGCCTTCAGCTCTCATTTTTCGAGTGTTGTAAAAGCGGATACACATAATCATGATGTTAATTGCGGCCCATTTGTTCTACCTAAATGAGGTGGTAGAAATTACCTTCTAAAAATATATAAAGTGACACGGGGTCTCGTTAATTCAACTGTTAATGTCCGCTATTGATTATATTTCCTTTGCATGAAAAAATGTTCAAGGTCGCTTAATGATTGAACCCGGAAGATGAATAAAAATTAATAAATGTCAGGTTAGTGATATAGGTTGGTAGTCGTGATTTCACACTTTTTGGTTCAATGATAAAAGTTTTAAGTGTGGTCTCTATTAAATAAAAAGAATTAGTCGCTAAACAGTAACCGACCATCAATAATGGTATGTTTAACTCGTCCCTG
>Ga0316209_1003490_pt1 | contig 10616 bp, 9 predicted proteins | sample 6monopyrite_MG_FD_204945 | JGI IMG/M metagenome (GOLD analysis project Ga0316209, IMG submission 204945) | Microbial mat bacterial communities from mineral coupon in-situ incubated in ocean water Damariscotta River, Maine, United States -... | ecosystem: Environmental > Aquatic > Marine > Coastal...
AGGCCATCGGCAGGGCGAGAGCCATTTGGCGAAGCAAGACACCGACCGCGGCGAAGGCCATTCCGAAAACCCATGCCCGCGTGGAGTCCGTCTTGAGCGCACGGACGAGACACGCCGCACTGGCGAGGGCGAGAGCCAGGAAGGGCACGTCGGTCATGAAAGTAAAGCAGAGCAGCAGGAAGACCGGATTCGCGAGCATCGAAAGCGTCGCCCAACGTTCGCTCTCGCGATTGCCGCCGAGGGCGCGAACCAGCGCGGCCTGGGCGAGCAGGGCGAAGAAGGCCGCGACCAGGGTCGAGAGTCGCAGGGCCGTAAAGGAGAATCCGAAGGGCGCCGCGAAGAGCGTTCCCCAAACGAGCTGGGCGATCAGCGTCATGCTCTGCCAGCCCGTGAAACGAAGCTCGCCGGTTCCCAGGAAATGTTCGATGGGGAGGGCATAGCCCCAGTCATCGATGAGGGGGAAGTCGCCGCTCGGGTCGATCAGGAAAGCGATGATCACGAAGAGCGCGCCGAGAAATCCACGGTCCCGCCAATCCGTCGCGGGGGACTGTGACTGCGGCGCCGGCTGGGGCTCGCTCAAAGAGGCAACCGCTTGAAGATCGTGGTCGGGATCATGCGAATCACGAGCATGATCAGCGCCCAGAAGCCGGGTGTATAGATCACCGCCTTCTGGTTGCGAATCGCGCTCGCAATATCGCGTGCGACGGTTGCCGGCTTCGCGGGGAGGACCAGGTCCGGAAGCCCATACGTGAGCTTCGTATCGACCATTCCCGGTCGAACATCGGTCACAGCGACGCCCACACGGGCCATCCGGACGCGAAGCCCCGACAGGTAGGTGCTGAGGGCTGCTTTGGTCGAGCCATAATGAAAGTTCGTGGCGCGTCCCCGGTCGCCGGCCACGGACGTGATCGCGCAGATGAATCCGCTCTCCCGCTTTTCGAGTTCCTCAGCAACGCGGTCGAGAATCGAGACCGGGGAGGCGTAGTTGACGTCGATCATGTTGCGCGCGGCGTCGGGATCGCTCGCCGCGTCCGTTTCCTGGGCCATCGCGCCATAACAAAGCACGACGCCGTCGACCTCGGCGCCGGCGAGTTGTTTCCAATGCGCCATGCGGCCGGGATGGGTGGCGAAGTCGAGGGCCTCGAAACGGTCCGCGCAGGCGCGCACGCCGAATCGCACCTCGAGGTCGCGCGCCTGTCCCGAAAGCGTCGCTTCGTCTCGTCCCGCAAGGACGAGGTCATAGCCATCCCTCGCCAGCTCGCGCGCGAGGGCCTCACCAATTCCAGAAGTCGCGCCGAGCACGACGGCGACAGGCATCAGACTCCCTCCACGAGGCCGAGTCGCCTCGCTTGGCTCGAGCTGAACCGGGTATCCGGATCGATCTCTGCCTTGATGGCTTTCCATTCTTCAAGCCGCGGATACATCGCTTCAAAGGACTCGCGACGCATGCAGGCATCCTTCGCGAGATAGACGCGTCCTCCGTGCTCGAGCACGATCTCGTCGCATCGATGGAGCGCCTCGGTTACCTCCGGCCCCGTAAAGGGAAGGTCGATCGCCAAAGTCTTGCCCGGCGTCGGGAAGCTGAGATGACCTTCGCTTGCCGCACCCAGCGTCTTGAGCACCGTCAAGAACGAGCCGATCCCCGAGCGGTTGAGCTCTTCAAGGATGCGGCGATTCCCCACGACGGCGTGCTCTTCCGGAATCACGCACTGGTATTGCAGGACGCCGCGGGTGCCGTAGCCGCGATTCCAGTTCTGGATGGAGTCGAGGGGATAGAAGAAGGAATTGCAGTGGGCCGTCTCTTCGCGCGTGTAGTGGCGCGTATAGAAGGCCCAGTTGAAGGCCTTCATCGTAAGGCGGTTGATCGTGAAGCTCGGAAACATGAAGGGTACCCCGAGCTTCGATGCGTTGAGCGGGGGATGCGGGTTGTCGCGATACTTCGCGGGGAGGTCGGCGAGCGAAAGATGATTCGCGCGCATCAACACGGATTTTCCGAGCGAGGCACCGGTCGCCATGCTGTCGACCCACGCGACGGTGTAGGCGAAGCGCTGGTCGGCTTCGTTCATTTTTTCGATGAGGGATTCGAGATTCGGAATCTGCTCGTACTCCGCGTGCATGAAGCCCGTCTCGAGGGGCATCAAGCGGATCTCCGCGTCGAGGATGATGCCGGTGAGGCCCATGCCGCCGAGGGTGGCCCAGAAGATCTCGGCGTTCGTGTCGCGCGAACACTCGACGATTGCGCCGCGGGCGGTCATCAATCGAAAGCGGTTGACCGCGGCGGCCATCGAGCCACTCGAGTGATGGTTCTTTCCATGCACGTCGGAGGCGATCGCCCCCCCGACGCTCACGTTCTTCGTTCCCGGGGTCACGGGGAAGAACCAGCCGCGAGGCAGAAAGATCTCGATCAGATCCGCCAGGCTGACTGCAGCTTGGCATCGCAATACGCCCGTCGCCTCGTCAAAGTCGAGGAGATGGTCCAGCCGGTCGGAAAGGACGACCGCGCCTTCGGCATTGAGAGCAGCGTCACCGTAGCTCCGGCCCAGCCCTCGTGCGATGAGCGTGCCTTCTTCGCTCCCCTCGACGAGGGTGCGGAGGTCGCGCTCGTCCTCGGGGCGATAGGCGGGGCAGGTCTCGGTGGGTCGGAGGCCCCAACCGGAGAGGGGCGCGATGACCGATCGCGGCAGTTCTTCAGAGCTCAAGACGTTCGTCCCCACATTGCTGCGATCAGACCGATGACGCCGACACCGGCAACAACGCAATAACTGATGCGATCCGTCGCCGCGAAGAGGACGGGGTCGTTGTTCAATTCGCCTCGGCGGGCGAGAAACCAGACGCGCGAGATCCAGTAGAGCATGAGTGGCGTGATCAGCCAGAGCAGTTCCGGCTGCGCGTAATATTGTGTGACGTCGTCGCGACTCACGTAGAGGCCGAGGACGAGGATCGAGAGATAGCCGGCGGTGATGCCCATGGTCTCGACGAGACCGAGATCGACCGGCTGATAGGCGCGTCGCGAGAGAACCTCCTCTTCTGACGCACTGTCGCCTGCGGCCGGCACTTTTCGCTGCTTCGCGATCAACTCCACGTAGCGCTTGACGAGGGCCAGGCTCAGGAAGAAGAAGACCGAGAACGCGAGGAGCCAGGTCGAAACGACGACATCCGCGGCGACGCCGCCCGAGAGCACGCGATGGGTATACAGGCCGGCGAGAACGAGGACGTCGAGAAAGAGTCGCTCCTTCAAATAGAAGCTGTACGAGACGGTCGCGACCAGATAGATGCCTAGCATGGCGGCGAAGGCTTGACTCACGAACGCGAAGGAAAGGCCGAAGCCGAGTGCGATGAGGAATCCGGCGGTCGCGAGTCCCGTTGGGATCGGCAAAGTCCCGGCGGCGAAGGGACGCTTGCACTTCGTTTCGTGTGCGCGGTCCGCTTCGATGTCGAGCAAGTCGTTGAGGAGGTAGCCAAAGGACGCGATGCAGGAGAATGCGACGAAGGCGATCAGGGTGTCGAGTAGGCGCGCGGAATCACCGAGCTGCTGGGCGAGGGTGAGCGGGGCGAAGAGCAGTGCGTTCTTCAGCCACTGATGCGGCCGGAGCGCTTTGGCGAGGGCGCGAAGGGGAGAAACGGGGACCGCTGCGCCTAACGTGCGCGTCGCGACGCCGTCGGACTCGAGCTGCCGCTTGAAGCGCGCGGGGGCGTTGACCAGGATTGCTGTCTCGGCCCCCTTCCAGATGTCGAGGTCCGGAGCGGCATCGCCGGCGTACTCGAAGGCGCCGCCCGCACAGTCTTCGAGAATCGCCTCGCGTTTGGCGTCGCCGCGGAGATTCCGCTCGGGCGTCGTCGCAAGGACTTCGTCGAAGAGCTCGAGTTCGTCGGCGACAGCCCGTGCGATCGATTCGTCCGCTGCGGTTGCGAGTACCGTTCGTCGTCCGTCGGCGCGCGCCGAGCGGATCTCGGAAAGGACGCCGTCGTGGTAGGGCAGCGACGCGGCATCGGGGCAGACGTAGCCCGCGAGGTAGCGCTTGAAGGCGGATTTACCGGAGAGGAGCCGGATCGGGAGCTGCCAAGCGCGGGTCGGATGGGCGCGCAGGAACAGGCAAACGGATTCCCATAGGGTATCGGTCGAAGTCAGGGTCCCGTCGAGATCGACGTAGAGCGGTGTGCCTGGGGAGGTCTGTCCGGAGCCGGCGGTCAAGTTCTTCCTCGGGGTCGCAGGATTCGCTGCGCGTTCGTCGATGGGGCCGATTGCACGAGACCGCACGCTGAACTCTTCTCATCGGCTGAAAAGCGCGCCAACTCAATGGTCTGGCGCGCCTTCATTCCGGTTGGGATTCGGATTGGGCTTCCGATGGAGAGAGGACTCGGCGGGCGTCGAGGGAAGTCGTCAGAGGAGTGTGAACAGGACGAGCGGCAGCAGCGAGGGAACAGCTCAGATAGTCGAAGCAGGGTAGCCCGTCTCGGCGAGCCCGAATCCCGTGGCCCTCCCTATGAGCTTGAACGGTGAGTGCCCGATCAGGGGGAAGCGGGCCGTCGGCACCCATCTGGGCGATACCCTCCCCACACGGCGATGGTAGGTTGGCGAATCCCGGTCGTAGAAGAATGCGATTGGGTGGGCGTATTTCCCAGCAGCGGCCACCGCTCGATCAGTCTGACGGTGAACCGAATTGGGGACGAACAGCGCGTGATGGGACGACGGAAGATGAATCTGGCCCTGCTGATGATCGTCGCTCTGGTCGTGGTCTCGATCGCCGCAATGGCCCTCATCGTGGCCCGTGGAATGGCCGTATACCGAAACCATTCCCTCGAATACGCCGCGAATCCCTACTCGCCCGGAGACGACGAACATGCGGAACTCCTCGCGTCCGGGAGCGGCTTCCGCGCGGTCGGTTGGCGCCTTTCAGACGGTTCGCAGCAAGTCGCCTACTACCACCCGCCCCGCAACGGATCGGTCGTCGTCTTTGCCCACGGCTCACCGGGGCGCGGCGTCGGCCTCGCGCTCGGCGAGGGGAGCGGGATGGTCGCCGCAGGATATGGCGTGTTGTCCCTCGATCTCCCCGGATATGGGGACAGCGCAGGCGAGCGTCGCTGGGACGATCGATTCGTCGAAGCGATTTCCCGCGGCCTCGATTATGCCGTGGCGCAAGAAGGCGTCGATCGACAGCGGATCGTCGGCTTCGGCTACTCCAACGGCGGATGTGCGATGGCGCGGGCAGCGGCGGTCGATGACCGTATTCGTGCACTGATTCTGCTCGCAACGTACACGAATCTTTCGGATCAGCTGCACTACGCCTACCGGCGGCGCGTTCCCGGGATGGGATATTTCGCCGCTGCTGCGGCTCGAGCGGCGGGCGTTTCAATCGAGACCCTCGATACGGTCCATGCGCTCGAAAACATGGCCCCACGGCCCACCTTGATCATCTCGGGAGGGCGCGACAAACAGGTTTCGCCGGAGATGGCGGCACAGCTCAAGTCGGTCGTTTCCGGGGCCGAAATGTGGGAATACCCGGAAATGGGGCATGTCGGCTACGCCGCTCGATTGGGAGCCGAGTTCTTCGCTCGAGTGGATCGATGGCTGTTGGAGGTCCTGCCTCAATCGTGAGCGCCGTGCTTGCCCGAGCGAGCCCGGCGGAATCGAACCGGCATGATCGATGTCAGTCGAAATGCGCCCGTCACGTCTCCGGACGCGAGGGGTACTCAGATCCTGGACATTTGATTCCTGAGCACGAAACGCCGAGGAGCGGACAGTGGACCGAGCAGAAGTCGAGCAGCGCGTGCGCAGCGTGTTGACGGCCCGGGGCAAGATGCCGATCGACGTGAGTCAGCTGGATGCGACCGCGAGTCTCTACGACGCGGGAATGACTTCCCATTCGACCGCCAAGGTCATGCTCGGTCTAGAGGATCAGTTCGACCTCGAGTTTCCCGATGAGCTCCTTGAGCGTTCGGTGTTCGATCGGATCACGACCATTGTCGATGCGATCGAGAAATTGCTGATCGACTCGTGAGGCCCAGCGCGGTCCGTCGCCGCGATTGGACTCATCGGACGCCCATGGAGCGCTCCAAGTAGCGCTCCGATCATGAACCCATGACGGATCAGTTCTAGCGAGAGACCGAGAACGACGATGCACTCGATTCCGTCCGCAACCGATGCCGAAGTGGCGATCCTCGAGCAGGTGCGCGAGATCGCGGCGAATGTTGCGGCAGTGCACGCTGATGACGTGGACGCACGAGCTCGCTTCCCGGAAGAGACGATCGCTGCGCTTCGAGAGGCACGGCTTCTTTCTGCATCGATCCCCCAGCCTCTCGGCGGACGCGGTGTTTCCTTATCGACGTGCGCGTCGATCGCGGAGATTCTCGGGAGCGCCTGCGCTTCGAGCGGAATGATTTTCGCGATGCATACGATCCAAATTCTGTCGATCGTGAATCATCGGGGCAAGGTCGGTGAACTCGATGACTACCTTCGGGAGGCGTCGGCGGGCGAACGATTGATCGCCTCGGTGACTTCGGAAGTGGGGACCGATGGCGACCTGCGGCGAAGTCTCGCTGCACTCGTGCCCGTCGACGAAGATGAACTCCACTTTGAAAAGGCATCCACCACTTGCTCATATAGTCAGCAGGCGGACGATCTTTTGATCACCGTTAGGCGTGACGAAAGCGCAGCTGCGAATGATCAGGTGGCGGTCCTCGCGCGACGCGGCGAGTTCAGCCTCTCGGAGATTGGCGTTTGGGATACGCTGGGCATGCGCGGCACTTGTAGCCCGCCGGTCCGGGTGACGGGCACGGTTCCGCCAACGCAGATCCTTGCCGACGGATTTCGTGATATCGCGGCACTCTCGATGGTGCCGGTCTCCCATATCCTTTGGGCTGCGGTCTGGCTTGGGATCGCGGGCGATGCCTTCGATCGCGCACGACGCTTTCTGCGCTTGAAATCACGCAAGGACCCCGACGCCAGCGCACTTGCCGCGAGTCGATTGGCCGAGGTGTCGACCCAAATCCGCTCGCTTCGTGCGCAGCTCGATGTTGAAATCCGCGAGCAGGAGGCCCGGGTTCAGACGGGAGATCTGCAGGCCGCCGCCGCTGCGCGGACGACGCTGGCGCTCAACGACTTGAAGCTCGCGGTCTCGACCGGGATCGTGGGCATCGTCGGACAAGCGATCCAGGTGATCGGAATCGCCGCGTATCGCAACGACGGCGAATTCAGCCTTGGGCGTCATCTCCGGGACGCCCACTCCGCTGCGCTGATGATCAACAATGATCGTATTCGCGAGACGAATGCGGACCTGCTGCTCGTATACAAGGGACGCTAGTGCGACCGGGGCGGGCAGCTTGATGACGATGGGCCGAACGGACCTAATGTCCGCGCTGATCTCCAGAGGTTTTTGGATCGACGGAGGGACACAGGGCATCGTCGGAAGAACCGCTCGTTTCGAGTCCCTCGTCCAGGGGGTGGAGTCCGTGATCAACATTTACGCGGCGGAGGATGGCGCGGAGGTCGTGGCGTTTCCGCCGGTCGTCGATCGCGAGATCCTGCGGCGCGCGAATTACATGGAGTCCTTCCCAGAACTCTGTGGCTCCATTCATAGCTACCGGAAGGATCGGGGCCGCCATCTCGACCTGATCGACCGTGTCGATGAGCAGGGCGACTGGAGCGAGTTTCTTGAGCAGCAGCCGGTCACGCTCTGTCCTGCCGCTTGTTATCCCCTCTATCCGACCTGCGCGGGGACGCTTCCCCCAGTGGGGCGACTCTACGACCTAACTTCGTATGTTTTTCGCGCCGAACCCTCCGATGATCCCGCGCGGCTCCAATCGTTTCGCCAACACGAGAACGTGCGGATCGCGGAAGCGGAAATCGTCGCTGACTGGCGCCGGGTGTGGATTGAGCGTGTCGACGAGATCTTCGAGAAGCTGGGGCTCACATCTGAACTCGCGGTCGCGTCGGATGCGTTCTTCGGCCGCGGGGGACGGCTACTCGCGGAGAATCAGATTGCGGACGAACTGAAGTTCGAAGTGCTGGTTCAGGTGACCTCCGATGACGCGCCTACGGCGATCGCGTCACTGAACCTTCACGAAGAGAAATTTGGTCGCGCATTCGGGATCGAGACGCACGGCGGCCACGTCGCGCATTCGGGTTGTATCGGATTCGGCCTTGAACGCATCGTTCTGGCGCTGCTCGTGACTCATGGCTTCGACGTTTCGTCGTGGCCCGGCTCGGTCCGGGAGGCGATGTCGCTGTGACGGACCCAGTGGGATGGATCGAGGGTGCGCGCGGACCGCTCTTCACCTGGCTGCATACCCCGGCACCCGATGCGCCGCGGCGATCGCGCGCCGTCGTGCTTTGCGAGCCCTATGGTCCGGATCGGATGAACCTTCATCTGACCCATCGGACCCTCGCGCTTTGGCTTGCGGAGCAGGGCTTCGCCACGGTTCGGTTCGATCCCTTCGGGACCGGTGATTCCTCCGGCTCACCGCGAGACCCAGGCTTCGCGGTCGACTGGATCCGTGATTTCGATGCCGCCAGTTTGTTAGTTCGTGATTACGCGGGCGTCGACGAAGTGATTGCGATGGGGACTCGCTTCGGCGGGACACTGGCCGCCTGGGTGACGACGGTCCGGCCGGAAGTCACGTCCATGGCGGCCTGGGGGCCTTACCTCAAGGGTGGCGATTTTCTGCGCGCCGAACGAATGCTGACCAAGGTGTCCGGCGCGAATGGCTCGGGCCGCCCGGCAGCCCACGCGGCTCCGGGCGACGAAGCGTATCTGGGCTTCGTGTATCCCGCGGAAGCGCGAGCGGCGATCAAGGCCATCGATCTGACGAAGCTCGATCCGCCGGCCTGCGTCCGTGCTCGGATCATTGGCTGGGACGCGGACTCGGATGAAGATCAACTGGCCGCGGCCTGGCTCGCCGCCGGCATCAACGTTTCGTTCATCGGTCCCGAGGGCATTCGAGCGGATGATTCAATCGAAGCGCAGGCCGTGCCCGAGGCGATGCTGCGGGACACGGTCGACTGGGTCGTCGCCGGCGAACCCGGCGGTCGGGACGCACCGCAAGGAGCACCCGTAGGCTTGGCGAGTCCGACGCCGGCCATTCATTCAGCCGCAGAAGTCTTTCGCGGAGCCGGATCCGTTCAAAGCACGACAGGGCTCACTGAGCGAGTCGTCTGGTTCGGGGAGAACGAAGAGCTGATCGGCATCGCCACGCTCCCTCCGGGCGGCGCACAGCCCGGCAAACCTGCGCTTGTGCTGGTGAACGGCGGGAACAATCATCGGCCGGGGATCAATCGCAACTATACGGAGTGGGCGCGAAACGCCGCGCAAGCGGGGCATGTCTGTTTGCGCTTTGATATTCGCGGGCTGGGCGATAGTCCACCAAAGCGGCCGGAGGATCGGAACGTGCTCTATCGCGACGAGACCCGTGACGATGTGTGTGCTGCGATCGATCAGGTGAGTGCGCTCTCCGGGGGAGGTGGCGTCTATCTCGCGGGGCTTTGTGCCGGCGCCTATCAGTCGCTGCATGCGGCTCGCGTCGATTCTCGTGTGCGCGGGATCGTGCTCCTCGATCTCCTGCGATGGGATCCCGATTCACCCGAGCGGCCGCGAACCGGATTCTGGAATCGCCGCCGGCGGTCCCTCGAACGCGTGACGCGACCGATTCTGCGACGCATATTGGGTGAGGCGAAGTCGACACTCGCGTCGAGCCTGCTTGAACTTACGGGGCGCGGGACGGAAGTCTTGCTGGTTTCGTGTGTCGAAGGGAAGGGGTTCGAGTTGGTTCGAGATGCGCTCGGGAATGATCTTTACGCGCTCGAGTTGCGCGATGGCTTTCAATTCGCGGTGGTCGAAGATACGAACCATATTTTTACGCCGCTCTGGGCGCAGGCCTGGCTATGGAATCAGATCGGCGCGTTCCTTGAGCGAGGGAGCCAGCGATGACCCGCTCGAATGGGGGCGAGTTGCTGACCGGGCTCTTTCCCGACGACGTGCAGTTCTTGAGCGAACCGATTCGGGACCATACCCGCGCGCTCCATCCCGAAGAGTCGCTACTCGTCGCGAGCGCCGTCGCGAAACGGCAGCACGAATTCGCGACGGGTCGTCTGCTCGCGCGGAAACTGCTCGCTTCGTTTGGCCATCCCGATGTGTCGATCCTGAAAGAGGAGGATCGGATTCCGATCTGGCCCGACGGAATCGTCGGATCGATCTCTCATTCGGAGGGGCTTTGCGGTGCCGTCGTGGCGGACGCGAAGGCGTACGCCGGTCTGGGCCTCGATCTTGAGCCCGATCGCGCGGTCGATCGGGATATCGAACGGGTGGTCTGTCGCGATCTGGAGCATGACTGGGTGCGCGCGGCCGGGGAGGAAGAGCACGGACGGCGATGTCGAATCGTGTTCAGCGTGAAGGAGGCCGTCTACAAGGCGTTCTATCCGAGAACCCGGACCTTCTGGAGCTTTCAGGACGTGACGGTCGACATCGATCTGGCCGGTGAGACGTTTCGCGCCGACCTGCCCGAGAGCGCGGACCGGGCGGAGGCCGAGGGGCGAATCCAGATCCACGAGGGCTGGATCCTCTCGGGCGTCGCGGTTCCGGCGTAGAATCGGACGCGCCTGCTAGCGTTCGTCCCCCGGCAGA
>Ga0316209_1003491_pt1 | contig 10607 bp, 10 predicted proteins | sample 6monopyrite_MG_FD_204945 | JGI IMG/M metagenome (GOLD analysis project Ga0316209, IMG submission 204945) | Microbial mat bacterial communities from mineral coupon in-situ incubated in ocean water Damariscotta River, Maine, United States -... | ecosystem: Environmental > Aquatic > Marine >...
ATCTTATTGGAACTAAATGCAACAAATTCCCAATCCATAATTTTCTCTGGAACTTGTATAAGGTTGGGGTAGAGTTTATCTAAACCGCTAATTCTACTCATTTCGCCATCTTCAAGACCCGCATTGACATTTATGAGGCCACGTTCAGCAGGGAGTTGAATTGTTTTTAAGGTATAACCAATTCGCCGAAATGCTTCTTTAGCAACAAGGTCCATAAAACCTGTTAGCTGAGGCGTATTGAGTGGTGGTTTTCCTGTGGTGTTTAATGTTATCTCTTTTGCAGCCTGTATTGAAAAAGAGAACAAAATGAGAATTAATGACGTGAATATTTTTAACATTTGTGTAGTTAAGTCTTTTGTATTGTAATTAATTTAAGTTTTTAGTTTAGTCAAATATTGAACGTTTACAATAATTTGGCTAGATATTTAAACTTTTGCAGTCTTTTTCTGTACAATAGTTGTTTAATTGAAAGGCACGAAAAAGAATGGTCAATATACATGCACTTTTAGATTATTTAAGTGATGGGGATTTTCATTCTGGCGAAGATATTGCTGCTCATTTTAAGGTTAGCCGCACAGCTATCTGGAAACAAATTAAAAAATTAAATGCGATGCTATCTTCTGATATAGCGAGTGTTTCTGGTAAGGGCTATCAGCTTTCTGAATCAATGGCTGTCTTAAACGCAGATACAATTTTATTCTATACTTTAAAACGCTTACATTCCGAATTACATCAAGTTGAAGTCTTGCTTGAATGTACGTCAACCAATCAATACTTGTTGGATAAAATAGAAAACAGCTCTTTAGAGAATTACTTATTATTATCTGAGTTACAGACGGCAGGTCGAGGTCGTCGAGGTCGGCAGTGGGTTTCTCCTTTTGCAAGTAATATTTATATGTCTTTATCATGGGTTTTAGCTATTTCAATTTCCCAAATGGCGGGTTTGAGTTTAGTCGTTGCAATTAGTTTGGCAGTAGCCATGCGGAATAATGGAATTGAAAATGTTAAACTTAAATGGCCGAATGATATTTATGTTGATGGACGTAAATTAGCGGGCGTTCTTTTGGAGTTGCGTGGTGAATCAAATAGTCCTTGTCGAGCAGTGATGGGAATGGGGATTAATGTGAATATGCCACAAGAGGCAGGAGAGTGTATCGATCAGTTATGGATTGATATGAAGAGTCTGTTGGGGGCATCGGTTAATCGAAATAAAGTTATTGGGAGTGTACTCAATGAACTCATTCCAAATTTGAAATTATTTGAAGATAAAGGTTTTTCTGCGTTTATGGAGCGTTGGAAAGAGTTTGACCTATTAGAAAATAAAGTGGTCGATATAAGTGGGCATGCTTCTTTAACTAGTGGCATAGCGCGAAGTGTTGATTCACAAGGTGCATTAATAGTTGAATTTGAAAATGAACCTCATCATATATATTCCGGCGAAGTTAGTATTCGTTTAAATTAATTATTAATAGAGCCGTAAATTTATGCCGCACTTACTCATTGATATTGGAAATTCTTTTGCAAAGTACACAATGTATGATGCGGGAAAATTTTCATCTGTAAAAAAAGTTACAACTAATTCATTAGAACTAAATGATAGTATCACTTTGTTTTTTAATGAATCATCTGTAATTCCAACAGGGATTATTTTAGTGAGTGTTGCTAATGAAAAACTAACTAACAATATAATTAAATCGCTTGAAAGTTATTTTAAGTTATCTGTTAAGAATATTGAAACGCAGGCGTTAGCTTTTGGTGTAACATGTGGTTATCGAGATTATAAACAATTAGGAAATGATCGTTGGGCTGCAATGTTAGGTGCTTTTAATAGCGTTGATAATAAGGCTAAAACTATACCCATGATGATTTTTGATTGTGGTTCAGTTATTACGGTTGATGTTGTAAATAGCTCTGGTATGCATGTAGGTGGCTGGATGATGCCAAATACACAATTAATGGCTTCGGCACTTGAGCAAAAATCAGATGGTATAAAGTTTGGCTTAGTAAAAGAAGAGCTAAGCGCTGAGAGTAATAACAATAAACAAAAAACATTCGATGAAATAGGGCGTTCTACGTTTGAGTGCGTTGAATTAGGTCATCGATTAGCCGTAATCGGTTTTATTAAGCAATGTATGGTGCGAGCAAATAATAAGTTAGGGATTGAACCTAACTACATTTTCACTGGTGGTGGTGCAAATGAAATTAAAGAAATGTTAGATATTGAAGTCGAGTTCAAATCGAATCTTATTTTTGATGGGTTAAAATTATTTATTGAGTAATTGTGTATGTTGAAATGGTTTTTATACAGTTTAGTTTTGTTTAATGTCGGTTTTTTTGCGTGGAACTCGCAACGTGGAATCCCATTAGAACAAATTAATTCAAATGATGATTTAGATGGCGCCGTAAAATTATTATTATTAAAAGAGCAAGAACAGGAAATAATTGAAGAACAAGGTTCAGTTGATGTCGCAAATACATGTTTTAGTATCGGACCTCTAGCTCGAAAGGCGGCAGCACGTGCGGTACAAAAGAAATTATCAAAATGGAATATTTCGGCTAAGTGGCGAGTACATAAAACCTCAACCGAAGGTTTTTGGGTAATTATTCCGCCATCTAAATCACGTAAGTTAGCAAACAAAAAAATAAAGAAACTGAAAGAATTGGGAATACGTGATTATTTTCTTGTTGCAACGGGCTCGCAAAAAAATGCAATTTCTCTGGGGGTCTTCTCTAAGTCATCTTCAGCTCGTCGTCGTTTAAAAGAAATGAATAGTAAGGGCATAAAAGCTAAGATAACCGGTGCAGATTTGCCAAAGCGAAGCTATTGGCTTGATTGGCCAACCACGGGGCAATCACTCACAGCAGAGCAATTAGGAATGTTGCAGAAAACCTTCAAGGGTATAGGAAAAGTTTCGATAAATTGTTTAATATAAACAAAAGGTTAGCTTGATATTTTAATTGGAGTTAAGTATGAAAAATGCAGTGATTTACCATTGCCTTATGTCTTGTTTTTGCCTAAAATGCGCTCTCTTTTGAATAAGCGTATATAAATTCATCTACGTGCTTTTTAGCTTAAAGCAATGAAAAAGAAGAAAGCCGGCGTAGCTCAGTTGGTAGAGCAACTGACTTGTAATCAGTAGGTCCCGAGTTCGACTCTTGGTGCCGGCACCACACACGAAGCAGCTTAGCGGTAAACCCGCTAAGCTGTTTTTTTTTCTCAAAACTTCCTTAATATTGTTATAGTGAGTCAGATTTTTAAAGTGTAATCACATTAATTTTTAGACTGAAAAACAACTGGATTGACAATGACAATATCAATTTATGGCGGCACGGGATTTATTGGCGGAACATTTTGCCGACTCTATCCAGATGAGATCAAGTGTGTTGAACGAGAAGCAAGAGCGCCTGAATCAAATGAGATTTTATACTTCGTCAGCACGACCAGTAATTATAATATTCTTGAAAGTACTCGCATGGATGTGGATGTTAATCTAGTTGTGCTAATGGAAGTATTGGCTGAATGTAAGAATAAAGATATTGTTTTTAATTATGTTAGTAGTGGTTTTGTCTATGGCAATGATATTATCGATGCAAAAGAAGATGACTATTGCGAACCATCGGGTTTTTACTCAATAACAAAGCGTGCTGCAGAAATGTTACTAATTTCATTTTGTGAAACGTTTGATGTTAAATATCGAATATTCCGATTAGCAAATGTATATGGTACTGAAGATAAGGAAATATCGGGTAAAAAAAATGCGCTTGGTTTTCTTATGAATCTTTTAAAAGAAAACAAAGAACTTACACTTTATGATGGCGGCGATGTACTGAGAGATTATCTCCATGTTGACGATGTATGTAGGGCAATGAAGTTAGTCATGGAAAAAGGCGAGCTAAATAATATTTATAATATCGCAAGTGGTAAACCCTATAAATTTTACGATATTATCAGCAAGGCCAAGGAATATCTTGGCAGTTCGAGTAAAATTACTGCAATAGATGCACCTGAATTTTATAGAAAAGTGCAAGCAAAAAACTTTTCGTTAAATGTAGATAAATTAAAAAGATTGGGGTTTGAAGAAAAAATCTCAATCGATGAAGGAGTAAAATTATTATGTCGCTAAGTGAATTAATCACTGAATTTATCGCTAAAGCAAGGAAGGAAGATAAAAATTTATTCCCTTTTATGGCAAATGTTAAAGAGTTTAACGAAGAAAAGGATTCTGTGTATTATTCTGGTCCTTATTGGGATGACCAAGAAATTCAGGCGATGTTTCAGAGTATTCTTAAAGGGAAGTGGCTATCAGCGGGTGAAGATGTAAATAGATTTGAGCGTCGTTTTTCTAAGAAGTTTAATCAAGAGCACTCTGTGATGCTTAATTCTGGAAGTTCTGCAAACTTGGTTTTGATTGCAGCATTAAAAAAATATTTTGGTTGGCAAGATGGCGATGAAATTATTGTTTCTTGTGTAGGTTTCCCTACCACTATAAATCCCATTATTCAGAATAATCTGGTTCCGATTTTCGTTGATATAAACTGGCATGATTTGAATTGGGATATGGATGAAGTCGAAAAGAAAATAACATCAAAAACTCGTGCGGTTTTTTCTTCCCCCGTGTTGGGGAATGCATATGATATAGATCGGATCATTAAAATTTGCACAGATAACAAGCTGGAACTTATAGCCGATAATTGTGATAGCTTGGGAAGTAAATGGAATGGTAAATATCTAACCGACTACGCTGTCGCTTCGTCATGCTCTTTTTATCCAGCACATCATATTACGACGATTGAAGGTGGGATGGTTTCATCTGACATTCAGGAAATTGTTGATCTTGCCAGAAGTTTTGCCTGGTGGGGTAGAGGTTGTTATTGTGTCGGTAAGCAAAACCTATTAGCAAATGGGGTTTGTGGGAAACGATTTGATAAATGGATCGAAGGTTATGATCATGTGGTTGATCATAAGTATCTATTTACAAATATAGGCTATAACTTAAAGCCGACTAATATGCAGGGCGCAATAGGTACTGTACAACTCTCTAAGTTTGATAAGGTCCATGAGGTAAGGCGTAGTAATAAAGAGTGGATGGCTGATATATTTGAAAGAATTGACGGACTAAGAACGATTGCTGAACTTCCGCAAGCAGAAACTAGTTGGTTTGGTGTACCGTTAGTTTGTAAAGATATGCAACAAAAAACAGAATTGGTTAAGTATCTGGAAGAACATAAAATTCAAACGCGTAATTATTTTGCTGGGAATATATTAATGCATCCTGCTTATAATGAGTTAGATGATTTCAGAAATTATCCGAATGCAAATAAAGTGTTAGATCAGGTCTTTTTTGTTGGTTGTTCACCTACGATAACAACTGAAATGATTACTTACGTAGAAAAAATTGTGGATAAGTTTATAACACTCCAAAAGAAACAAGGTCGTTAATGGCTAAGGATATTGCTATATATTGTGTTTGTTTTCCTAAGCATGAGCCGCGAAAAACGCAAATATACCAAAAGAATATTATGTGTAATGCGGCTACGATCTCAAGTGAATATCGAGACTCATTAGAAAAAAAAGATTTTGTCTTTGACGATACCGGTGTCAATATATCATCTCTAAACGGGGTGTTTGGTGACTTAACCGCTACGTACTGGGTATGGAAGAATTCAAATTATGATGTTGTTGGAACGAGTCAATACCGTCGCTTTTGGGATGATAGTATAGGTGATTTGGACTTTAAGGAAAATACGATTTATGTTCAAGATCCTAGAGTTTTAGATGATACTATACGTAATCAATACATTGGGTCGCATGGTGAGTTAGGCTTGGAAATACTAGATGAACTAGCCTTGAACAATAAGATTAAATTAACACCAGATATGTTGCAAAAAACATATTCTTTACGCTATCTATATTCTTGTAATATGTTTATTGCTCATAAACCTTTGTATGATAAATTTTGTGAAATATTATTTGAAATAGTATTTGAAATTTATAATTCCTATGAGGATGTTATTAAAAAACTCGATCCTTATAATCGACGTTTACCGGCTTTTGTTAGTGAAAGGGTATTGACTGCGCTCATTGTAAATAAAGAGCATTTTTTCCCTGATGTAGAGTTTAGCCGATTAAAATGGGCTGTTAAAAAACCGCCGTTACTTATGCGCGCACTCTTTAATAAGAAATAATATTCTGCTTATAAATTCATTTTAGGATAATTAATTAAATAGTTTCATAGGGACGTATTTGTAAATCTATTTCTTAGGGTTACATAGTATTAATTGATGTTTGCTAGTTCTTTGCATACCAAATCAAATTCATTAGTTATTTTTTCTATCATGCCGTTGGTATTAGATATGTCTCCAGTTTTACCTTGTACTTCTAATTCAGCAGCAATTGAAGACATTTTCAGCGCACCGAGATTAGCACTACTTGATTTAACTGAATGAGCATTTCGAGTAAAGACCTCTATATCATTCTGTTTTTGTAATTCAGCGAAAGAGTGCACTAATTTTCCGGTATCATCAGTAAATGTATCAATGAGCACACTAAATGCATCGCCCATAATTTCTTTGAGTGATTCAATTACTGTTGCGTCAATCGTATGGTTATCAGACATTATCTTTTACCTAACTTGCTTGTTGGTCATCATTCATGTTATTGGCTGCTTTAGCCAAATATTGGCTTAATACATAGTACAAATCTTTTTTTACGATTGGTTTTGATAAATAATTATCCATTCCTACCGCGAGACATCGTTCTTTATCCTTATCATGTGCATTTGCAGTTAATGCAACAATAGGCAGGTGTTGCATGTCTTTATTTTCACTTTCCAATCGTCGTATTTTCTTGGTGGCATCAAAACCATCGAGTATAGGCATTTGACAATCCATTAAAACTAAATCAAATTGTTTGTTCTGTATTTTTTGAACAGCCTCTAGCCCATCATTTGCCACGTCTGGGCTTAGACCAAATTTTTCGAGAATAGCTTTTGCTACAATTTGATTAACGGCATTATCTTCTACGAGCAATACTTTTCCGACCAAGGGTGTTTGTTGTTGAGCTGAACTATCTTGATTAGCTAATTGTTCGTTTTGAATGGTATTGTTTATGTCTAGATTTAACGTAAACCAGAATGTCGCTCCTTTGTCGGGTTGACTTTTAACCCCTATTTCACCTTTCATTAAAGTAATAAGTTGTTTACAAATTGCGAGGCCCAGGCCTGTACCACCAAATTTTCTTGTAGTTGATGAATCAACTTGAGTGAAATCAGAAAATAAATTTTCTTGAGAAACTTGATCTATACCTATACCTGAGTCAGTGATGTTTATCATCAAGCTTGCAGAATCCTCACAAATTTTAGAACCAGAGATATTTATTTTAACGGCGCCTTGTGAAGTGAATTTAATCGCGTTACTGACTAAATTTTGTAACACTTGTTTTATACGCAAACTGTCGCCTTTCAATTCGATTGGACAAGAGTCATCAATGTTAGATAGTAATAAAATATTTTTTTCACTTGCTTTATTCTCAAATAAATTAACGACGTCTTTGGTGACTTGAGATAAATTAAAAGCGGTATTTTCTAACAACATCTTGCCTGCTTCAATTTTAGAAAAATCTAAAATATCATTTATAACCAATAATAATGAGTTACCTGAATCTAAAATAGTATCAACGTAAAGCTGCTGTTCTTCAGTTAATGTTGTTGTGGCGAGTACCTGAGCCATACCCAATACACCATTCATCGGTGTACGTATTTCATGGCTCATTGTGGCAAGGAAATTACTTTTTGCAACGGACGCTGCTTCAGCGCGGCTTTTTTCAATATCGAGTTGGCGGGTGCGCTCTTCAATTTTCGTTTCCAGTGCTTCATTGTGTTCACGCACTTTCATGTTTAAAGTAGAAGCTTCTATAGTATTAGCACAATTTAAAAGAATTATCGAAAGTAAGCCAAGAGTCATTTCGTTAACTGATTCAGAGTCGAAATTAAAAGTTGCGATGAACATGCCAATAATTTTTCCACGTATTGCTACAACATGAAAGAGCCGAGACATATTATCTTTGTCGCCGTGCAAAACGACAGCGCGATTTTGGTTTAGTGCCCATGAAAAAGTCCCTTCCTTAATGGCGGTATTGGATACCTTATTAATATTACCAAAAGCATTAGCAGGTTGGTAATACGTTAAATTAAATTCTAAACCTTCATCATCCAATAACAAGAAGCCCATTTCTTTAAGTGTAATTATTTTTTTAATACGTAACCAAACGGCATCGAGAATGGTAGTTGAATCGGGTTCTCCATCAAATTGTAATAAGACATCGTCGGGTGTTGCAATAGTGTGCAATGAGTCAATAAGATCACTGTACATTTTTGCCATATATTGGTCATTTTGTGGGTTGTTATTGTTGCTCATGCAGCGCCTGATTCTAATCCTTCATCACCGTCATTCGCACCCAATACAAAATCAACAGCTACGTCATATTGTTTCTGTAATTCTACAAGGACGGTTGTAATTATTGCATCTGGTAAACCTATTCGTTCCCATGCCTGGTTATCCAGTGTGGGTACGAGTTGTTCTCCGCTACTCCCCAGTTGTAAACTATTTGCAATAATATCGGCTACGTGGACAACGGCAACTTCATCCTGAAAATCAACACTTGCTCGTGGGTTATGATGGTAAAAGGTCGACTCTATTAATTGGGGAGGGAGTTTCCAGTCTTTTAGCAGCATCCCACCTAATTTGGCATGATCAAACCCTAGCACTTCTTTTTCTACTTTAAATAAAAGTTGTTGAGTTTTTGTTGCTAGCTGCATGGCCTCTCCAATCTCAACGGGAACTTCTTTAAACATAATTAATCGGCCAATGTCATGTAGAAGACCCGCTAAGAAAAAATATTCAACATTAGCTGCACGTCTTAGTGACGCTATTACACGTGCACTTACTGCACATGCAATACTATGTCGCCAGAACATTTCCATATTTATTAGATCCTCTGGAATGTCTTTAAATATTTTCATTACAGAACTGGCTAACACTAAAGCACGTAGTTGTTGTGTACCGATAATCGTTATGGCTTGAGATATCGAATCAATTTTATTTGGGAAGTTAAACATGGCGCTATTTGATAAACGTAATAAGCGTGCTGATAATGCAGTATCCTCACTTAATATATCAACGAGGTAATGGTTGCTGCAATTAGCACTATTCAAAGCGTCTTCAATTTTTAAATAGATAGTGGGTAAACTAGCAACTTGGGAGGTACTTTTAATGACATGTTCTGCGCTGCGAGCCATTGCTATGTCACCTTATTTTCCATGTACTGGTTTTGGCAATAATCAATTAGATTTTTAATAACAGGGTGATTAGCATCATTGTGTTGAAAGTGTGTTGCGACGTAAAGTTTAGCTTCTTCAATAAGTTCAGGAGGATAATCTTTTTTTGTTTCTTCTTGTTCTAGATCACCTGATATTTCAATTTCGAGAACCCCCCAAGTATTGAAAATACGCAAGTGCTTTTCAGTTAATACGACACCTTCTTTGAGAAGAACACGACCTTGTCTATCGATAACATCTGCGCTTAACTCCATGCCTATTTCAACATTATCTAGTAGTACTTTTGCCATTTTATTTCCATATTGTATCTAGCGACTTTATTCAGGAATTAACGAATTTCTGCCATATTTATCGGCTACCGAAGCTGAAACCTTAAATTTAAGTATTTGAAAAAATTTGAGAAAAACAGCTTAAGGCAAGTTTTAGGCCAAATAATGACTTATATATAAAAAAAAACCTTTTTTTCGCTTGATATTGAAGAATATTCGAACATTTATATTGACACGGAGTACTCTGCTAAACGAAAATGCTCGGCTCATTCGAGGAGGGGTTCCCGAGTGGCCAAAGGGATCAGACTGTAAATCTGACGGCTCCGCCTTCGGAGGTTCGAATCCTCCCCCCTCCACCATTTATGATGGCTGAAAGGTCTGAGATAGATGTGAGAAATGAAAGATGTTTGTGAAAAGCTAAGTTGGTTTAGCTGGAAGAAAAGACAAACAAAAACAGTTTTGAGTCAGGTTTTAAAAGTTTAGCGCTACGTTGCGGTTTATTTGTAAGTGGTTGCGAAAGGCAGGATCTGCGGGTGTAGTTCAATGGCTAGAGCCTCAGCCTTCCAAGCTGATAATGAGGGTTCGAATCCCTTCACCCGCTCCAAATAATGCTGGTGGCTGGTTAAAGATATTTGTATTTAAGTATTTTGAGCTATTTAGGCAGGTGTTTATGGCTCATATAGCTCAGTCGGTAGAGCACTTCCTTGGTAAGGAAGAGGTCACCGGTTCAAATCCGGTTATGAGCTCCAGTTTCGACGTCTGGTGTAGTAGGCAGAGTTAAACTGAAGTTAAGAAAGAAGATAGTTTGAGTCAATAAAATTTTGCACGAATAGAATTTTATTAAGAAGTAATTAAATTTAATTGTATATATAGAGTAGAGGGCAAGCCGGTGTCAAAGGAAAAGTTTGAACGAAATAAACCCCATGTCAACGTAGGCACAATTGGTCACGTCGATCATGGAAAAACAACGTTAACAGCCGCGATTACAAAAGTAATGGCAGAA
>Ga0316209_1003492_pt1 | contig 10607 bp, 14 predicted proteins | sample 6monopyrite_MG_FD_204945 | JGI IMG/M metagenome (GOLD analysis project Ga0316209, IMG submission 204945) | Microbial mat bacterial communities from mineral coupon in-situ incubated in ocean water Damariscotta River, Maine, United States -... | ecosystem: Environmental > Aquatic > Marine >...
TCATTTAGCTTTGAAGGCACTGATAGAAATGGTGACGGCTATTTAGTGTACGATGAAGTTTCAAGACTAACACCACCGATTACAAATTTAGATCAACGTCAGCAAACCACCTATGAGTATTTTAGTTGGGGAGTCTTTGATATAAATAACGCGATATTTTTAAATGATACTTTCAGTGCATGGGATGTATCAACGCGACCTACTTCATATGCAACTGAAGAAGAATGGGTTCAATATATATTTGAAACAAACTGGGGCCCATCATCCAACTACACAATTGAACAAATGTCTATAAGACCAGCACTAACTGGGGGAAGCAGAATTGTATTTGATGGTATAAATGGTGTCGGGTTTTCTCAGTTTTATTCGGTGAATGTATCTTCTGTACCACTACCTAGTGCCTTTAGTTTAATGCTCTTTGGTTTAGCGGGTTTTGGAGTTACAACTCTATATAGAAAGAAAGAAAATCCAAACAAATAGCTCCAGAGAAAATCGTTATGCATCAAAACACACAAGGAACATTAATGTGAATAGCGAACAACTAAACGCCTTAAAACAGCTTGTTTACGGTGTAATAAATTCCCCCACAAAAAAGGAAGCACAATCAGAATTAAAGCGTTTAGAACATAAAATATATAGCTTAAATGGTGAAATAAGAGCAAACCAATATAACAAACTTGTTGAAACAATGAATTACTCAAAACAGGCATCTGCTCAGTCACAAGACAAAGAACATTGGATATCAATCGCAAAACAATCATGGACATTTTTTGAGAGTCTTATAAAAAATGACATAGAAGATTGATTAAAAATACTATTAAATAGGACTTAAATATGAAAAAAATTTTATTCACTTTAATCTTAATTACATTTAATTCTATGGCACTTGCCAATGACTCTAATTATACTGGAGCAGCTTCTAGCAAAAAATGGGATGCACGCTCAATTTGCAATACAGCTAGAATGATGGCCAAGGAAAAATTGTCAGAATCTCAAAAAGAATATATTTATAACAACAAATGTACAGTAGTAAAATTAACAGCACCTCTACCTGGAAAGTTCTCCCATTATAGACCATACGCAGCTACATGGGATAATGGTGTTTCTTTAAGAACATTTGAAACAAACAAAGGCCTTAAACTAATGGGGGTTTCAAAAGACGGAATCCCATTTCAATGGAATAAAGAGCATAAACCAATTAAAAAAAATATATTTAGCTACGAAGACGAATGTAAAAAAATATTTATAAAAAAGGCAAATGCAACAAACATAAAAGTTACCAGCTCTAAGAAATACAGTGATTTAAGTGGTGCAAATGTAAAAATTAAATATATTGGCAAGGGTAATGTTAGCACCGTGGGAAAATGCATATTTGATCGAAAGAAATTAAAAATGGCTACAAGCAAAGTGAAAACAGATCAATATTCAAAAATGATTTATAAGAATTAACAAATACATAGCAAGTAAATCAAGTTATTAAGGCGTTGTGCTTATCTAGTATCTCTAGGGTACTTAATTTAGGGTGTGGTCAGCCTTTCAATACCTCTGTTCTGAGAGACTGCTATCGGCTGAAATCTATCATTCGTAGAGCACATCTAGATTGTCCATAACGGGTATTATGTTAAACAAAATACCTCAAAATACTATTTTTGCATCATCAATAATGCTATTTTGCAGTATTATAAGTTAAGTTTTGCGGGTAGCCAGAATGGCATTAGAAAGCATTAGCACCAAAACTCTTAGGGAGCTGGTTGAGGCAGGCAGTATTCGTTCAGCTGTACTTATTGGCGTACTAGGCGGGATTTCGCTTAAAGTTCGTTACGGGCTTGTTGAAAAATCCCTGGAACTGGATAGAGGAGGTGTGCGTGTCTGGCGTTCACTAGATGCTGCTGCAAAATTTTGTCGTTCGCTAGGTCTCGCGCAAATCGAACTTGACCTGGCAAACTGGCAACCAGACCAAAAAACTATTTAATCCGAGAGATCGAGCGGTATTTGATCAACATCCTTAAAATCAAAAATTAATGTGCTCACGCCACGACCTTCCTTTTTAGTTTCCAGTTTAATTTCAAGATTAGATTTTGCTGCTAGTTCTTTAATTGCAGGATCAATCACTCGACGCTTAATATCATAAAAACGGGTGTACTTATCCCCTAGTTCTAATCTATCTTTAAAATCATCAAGCCTAATTATTAATTTACCCGTGTCTTTTCGCTGAGATAGCATTTCAAAAATTCTGATGGAATGAACAGAGCGCAAGGCTGCAACTCGTTTGAGTTGGTAGCTGGTAAACTTTTTGTGAAGCATAGTGAGGTAGGGTGCAACAGATGGAGAAAATCCCAATTCAACTTTGGCTTCACCCTCGTAATATTTAGCACGATAAACCCAACGTTGATTATCTCTGACCTTGCCTTCAATTTTCGTAATTGTGCGTTCATATAGATTTTCTGCCGCTTCTTTTAAATATTCATAAGCTTTGTCGATAGATACGTCAAAGGACTCTGAAAAGTCGGCGGCTGTTATGGTAAACATATTATCGCGAGGCAGAGGTTTTCGGCCATCTAACTGGCCGATACAGGTCAGAACGAGACGTTGCTCGTTCAATGTTAGGCGGTAACTGGCCTGTATCAAATGATTTGATTTAGTTATTAAAATTTCACTCATACGACAAAAAATATACTTGTCGTTCCTGTTTGTCAACGACTTTAAATAAGTTTGTCGTTTCTCCTCCTTTTTTGTCGTTCTAAAACAATGAAGTTTAAATAATTTTAATTTATTCTTCCCGTAACGGGTTGATTTATAAGTACTTTAATAGACCGTTAAACCGCTGTTGATAACACCCCTTATTTGTCGTCTTTACCTCCTTATTTGTCGTTTTTTACACCCTACTTGTCGTTCTGAAACCCCTTATTTGTCGTTTCAGAACCGTCTAAGCTGTTGTTTTATATAGTGAATCCCGATCCTAAAAACAAGATTAAAAACAAGATAAACAGGTTTAAAAGCAACCACCCCTGTGGATAACTATGAGAAACAGGATAGCAAAGTGGCTATACAGTGGATTGCAAATCCATCTACCTCAGAATCTAATAAACACCAAATTAAAATTTTACCTGGCGAAGGGCTCAGATCCGTTCCATACGGATCTGGCCTAATCGGGCATCCATGCCCTTATAGAATGAGCGCTTACGCGTTATTTGTTCTATCTTGACTATCTGGTTAAGCAAAATAAAAAAACGCCTCTCAGAGAGCCTGAGAGCTTTTTAAAAGAAGTTTGGCAAAGTAAGTACTAATGTTTACCTCGATTATCAATATTCTGATAGATCACTCCCCTTCCCTATCAAACTAAAATAAAACTCTGTCTTTTTCACTCATACACTCTTTGATTTCATTGAGTAGCTGAGTTTTGAGTTCTGGGCGGTCTTTTGTTTTAGTATCTAGCCACTTCAATGCAGCACCTCCGAAAATAATTTTTTTCCGCGTCTCTGCTTTTCGTGATTTAGTTTTCTCCCTTGCCTCTGAATCTTTTATCTGTTCACTGAGTTGGTCTCTACGTTTTTTCAGCTTATCTAGTTTCGACTGCACGTTTAAATCCCCGTTTAATTAATGGAGGTTTAAACATACGGACTTAAATATGCTGATATAAGTAAAAATGTCTCAAGTTTAAGAATATTTTTCTCACTTGAGACATTTGCCTCAGGTGTATTTGTCGGTTCGTGAGATGATGGGTAAACAGTGGACTGTTTACCCGAATGGCGCACTTATACATTGACAGTAGTCAACGTTGTGCGTGAGGGATGTTATCCCTCAACCCTTTACACAGATAAGGTTATCTCAAATGGCAGATTATCATTTATCAACAAAAATAATTACCCGTTCAAAGGGGCAATCTGTCTGTGCCAGTGCCTCCTATAGGTCGGGTGAAAAAATATCAGATAAACGAACGGGATTGACTCATGATTACACAAAAAAAACTGGCGTTTATTTAACGAAAGTTTTACTTCCTGATGGCGCACCGGATAGATGGCGTAATCGTTCCATTTTATGGAACGAGGTTGAAGAAAAAGAATCCAGGAAAGATGCTCAATTAGCCAGGGAAATCGAAGTTTCCCTGCCGGTTGAATTAACCAATAAGCAGAATGAAAATTTGATTGATTCATTTATTAAAAAAGAGCTATTAATTAAGGGTATGGTTGTTGATTTAGCGTTGCATAAAATGGCTACAAATAACCCTCATGCACATCTTCTTTGTAGTATGAGAACCATAAAAAACGGTGCTTTTTCAGGTAAAAACAGGGGATTAAATAGCAAAGATTTTTTAAATCATTTACGTGAGAGTTGGGCGAATATTCAAAACGAATATTTATCTAAGCATGGGCATGATATAAGAGTTGATCATAGGTCTTATGAAGACCAGGGAATAGACAAAAAAGTCTCTCATCATCGAGGACCATTCCATCAAAAAATGGTTGAGGAACATGAAAGAATCAAGCAGCAAATTAAAAATGAAGTTCGAGAGATAGATGAAGACATAAAATCACAAAAACAAACAAAAAAAGGCCCTTCATTATGAATGAAAAAGAAAGACTTAATTTTATGGTTAATATTATTAATAACCAAACAAATGAATATATAGGTAATTTAAAAGAGCAATTATTAATTTCTGAAAAAGTTCCATTAATATCTGAATCTATCGAAAAACGAATAGAAGGTGAAAACCTCAGCGAGGTAGGTCATTCAATGAAAATATTCATTAAAAATAATATAACCAAAGACGGCACCTTTGAATTATCTCTGGCTGAAAGGTTAGTATCTGGAATCTTTAATCTTATGGAGGAGCCAAAAACAGGTGGCGGAAGTTGCTGGTATCCAGATAAATTGAAATCACATACAAGACAAGTCTATGACCGCCATTTAGATGAATGGGAGCAAACAAAATTGGAAGAGCTAGAGGATCTGTACGATGAAAAAAGAAGCGAATATAAAGCTACCCTATTTAATACCAGTGATAAAAAGCTAGATGCATTTTTGAATTCTGATAAGTATTCATTCTGCTGTGCCCTCAAGAGTCATATTGAGGAACGCCACCTGCCCACACCTCCAACTGGTGGCTCTGATTACAGGCCAAGTAGCAATAGTAAGATAAAATTAGGATGATTTTTTGAAAAGTAGCCTATTAGCTCATATCTCCTTTATTGTGTTCAATCCTAGTCCCTTTTATTTAGTGTAAACACTCTCCCCTTCTGCTCTGATTGTCTTCTCATGTCGGTGCTATGCTTTTATCTAGGCCTAGTGTGGCCCTGCCCTTGTGGGGTTATTATTTATTTTCAGTAAATAATGAAATACAGAAAAACAGAAATAAAGATAGACAGAAAAACAGAATTCTGTATTATTAAGGGTAAGAGGAAATATAAAAATGAGCATAGGTAGAAGAATTCAATTCTCTAACGCATTTGAGCTATCAGAAATAAAAATACTTATCAGGCTTCTCGATGATTCGGGTGAGCTGCCCGAAATAGCTGATGATTTACGCGAGGTTGCTGATACGAAAATAAGAACAGAAGCTTCCTTAGAAAATGAAAGAGTGAAATAAGGATTTAGAGAAAATGAGAGTGATAGCAATCGCAAGCCAGAAGGGCGGCTCTGGTAAATCAACTTTAACAATCCACATAGCTGCACTAGCAGAAAAACAAGGAACTAAAACGCTTATTGCAGATATGGATGAGCACTCTCAAACATCAACTGAATGGGGTAAGGCGCGAGAAGCAACCACGCCACTCGTGGCTAAAGTACCCTTAGATAAGTTGGCAGCCATGTTGACTCAGGCCAAAGAAAAAGGCTTTAAGCTGGTTATCCTGGATCTACCTCCGTATGTAAATGAATTTGTCCAGGAAGTGACAAAACGAGCCGATTTAACACTGGTTCCTACCCGACCATTTTTTCCCGATATGCGCACATTGCCTCGTATCATTAAGCAAATACATCCACCTTATGCAGTTGTCCTTAATGCATGTCCTCCAGGTAAAAACAACATGGAAGGGACGAAGACAATGAATGCGAGAAAAATACTTACTCACAATAAAGTCCCGACTTGCCCTGTTTCAATCTCTCAACGTGTAGCTTTTACTGATGCACTGAATGGTGGTGAGGCGGTCACAGAGTTTGAGCCGATAAGTAAGGCATCAATGGAAATAGAAAAATTGCTTTCTTGGATAAATAAAGAAACACAGAAATAAAGAAATACGTTTTTAATGATTTACAGATTTAAGGAATTAGGGTAATGGCTAAAAAGAAAGCGCTTGATGTAGACTTTGATCTTGATAATGCAGCGGTGAATACTGAAAAACAGGAAGAAACGAAGGTTACCGAGGTTCTTAAAACACTAAAGAGTGAAGAAGATTCAAAACGATTAACCCTTGATATACCACCTAGCTTGCACCGAAAACTTAAAATTAAGGCGATGGATGAGGGTGTAACAATGAAAAAAATGATTCAGAAATGGTTTGAAGAAAAAACGAAGTAATACTAAAAATGATACATCCAGAGTTTTTTGAGCATCAGGGTGAGCAGTATGCTTTAACTCATCTTCAAGCGACACAATTTAGCCTGCTCCTTCAAGAGCATAAAAATAACCCTGAATTAGAGATATTGATTGATATTCGGTATTCTAATCACTGTTATTCAGAAGGAGAGCCCGATATTGAGGGCAGGGAATGTGACTTCTATGATCATAATAATTGGCCTCGTTGGTTTAATCCTGGTCGGCATGAAACCTCCCTGTTATTGCCTGGACTGGTTCAGGAAATCCATAAAAAGAAGTGCCTTTTTACAGGAAAACATAACTGGTTGGTTATTGAAGTTCAGACGCTGGAAGGTGAGCGAGTGCCTTTTCATGTCTATTTTGCAATTAGAAAAAACAAGCATGTGGATAATTGCCTGTATATCACTATTGAGAGTGCCTATTTGAAGACAAGAGGGGATAACTCTCCACATCGGCATGGAAGCATGGATCGTACAGCATTTGCTATGTTGGCGCGTAAGACGTTAGCCGGACAGCCTGTGAGAAGACCCAGAAGACGATAAAAATATACTCGACATAAAAAAAGCCCCGGCTAGCGGGGCTTTGGTATATGTCGGGTGCTCTTGATTATGCCAGATCGCCTGGAACCCTTTCGGGCGGCAAGTGAACATCGTTTTCACGATCCCGTATATATCCACCTATGTTTATTATAGTTCCTTATTGACGAGGTCGTCAATAAGGAATATGGAACCTAAATTAGGCTAAAAATATTGTATATATCGAGTTTTATGTTACATAAAGGTTCAAATTTCGAATGCGATTTAAAGGCCAGGTTTTAGCCAAAAGTGGAGCTACACAATATTAATGTATAGTTGTAATGAGGGTAATAATTAGCCTTTACTATTTAACCGCTATATTATCTACCGTAAATTACGGACGCCCGTATAAATCACTGTTATGTGTAAAAGGAATTAAACAAAAATGTTCGGAAAATCATCACCATAGAAAATACTTAAAGAAGTAGAAATATACCTGACCGATATTAATGTACCTAATTACGCAGCTATACAAGCATTAAAAAAAGGCATTAAATTATTCCCAGAAAATACCGAACTAAAAAACAAACTAAAAGAAATAGAAACAAGCACTGACACAGTCATCTCACAATCTTCACCTAAAACACTTTATGCCATATTGGTTATAGTAATAAGCATAATGGGCTCAGGCTTATTGTTATCATATTTCACAAACACAGCCAATAACTTAGCACTATTTCTTGGCGCTTCCTTTCTCTTAGGTGCTCTTGTAATATTCAACCAATATCGTAAAGAGAAATAGCGTGCTAATAACACATAACAAGGCGTTCAAACGGGACGCAAAACAGCATGCGCCCCTTAACTAGGCGTTAGGGCTAAAACAATCATCATCAACTTCGCGAGCGTATTATGAAAAACATTAATATTCCATCTTTTTTCTTGGCATTGCTTTTGATGTTCAGCACACATTCCGCAGTTGCAGGAAAATCACCAGCGAAAATAACAGGGTATGCACCAGGTGATATTATTACCTTGGGTGATATTGAATTCGCACATAGATACTTTAATGATGAGATCATAGGCAAAAAATATTTAGTAAAAAGCAAGTCAAAAAAATCCAAGGGAAAATACACTGCAATATACGCAGTAAAAATATCTGAAAACCAATTAGCCATATACAGGGTTGATGTTACGGTGGATTTTTGTGACGGAGCTGTCGATTGGCTATCTGCTTCAGATAGAAAAAGCAATGATGTGCTTTTGAAGAAATGCAAACAAAAAGCCAAAGGGCTACAGGCTCAATTACCTAAGATATACGGAACTTCATATAACTATTATTCAAATTACTACCGTGATGACAATTTTGATCCAGCTAGCAAATGTGCGGTGGAACAAAAATCCATTCATGGTATGCACATTAAATGTGATAAATGGTATACGCCTCCCGCAAACCGGTTGTCCGTCACTTTTGAAGATCTAATCGGTAAAGTGCACACCAGAATATTTAACAAAACCTACGCCGGGGGCGTAGTAGAAGAAACAGTTGAAAGTGGAGATGGAGTGCAAATAGTATTTTCATGGCACAATGAAATACTTGAAGAAAAATTAAAAATAAAAGGCAAGTCATACCTCTCAAAAAGAGATAAGAAGGAAAATGCAAAAGCAGCTAAGTCTTCGGACTTATTTGACTAAGCGAAGCAATAGATTAGTATTGTGTTATTGAAAAATCTCATGAAAATATTATCAATATTATCACCAACTTATATCCTTGCAAGTGTATTAAAGAACCAGTTTAATAGAACTAAAACAATTTGGTTTCTTAATTCTTTTTATCTTTGGCTGGCAATATTAAGTTCAGTAGCATTGCTTATCTTTCAGGAATACTACTCGCCAATAGGTGTCATAAACCTGAATGAGGCATTGCCTTTCTATACAATATTTATTTGGTCATATTTTCTATTGTCACGTTGCAATGAAATATTCTACGCATTTCTTTCAGATGCCTACGATAAAATGGATGAATCTATAAAGCCAAATAGTGATCTGACGCCAAAACATAGAATCACCTTATCTCTAAGAAGCTACATCGAGTTAATCATCAATTTTTCAACTCTATATTTATTACTACCTGCATCTAAAGAAGTCTGGGGTAATGGTCAGGTTCCAGATACAGTAGCCGAATCAATATATTTTAGTGGCGTAACTATCACTACCCTAGGGTATGGCGATATAAGTCCAGCACACTGGTTTCCACAACTACTTACTGTTTACGAAGTATTTTGTGGGTTCATCTTACTAATTGTTTGCTTTGCAATTTATGCAGGCAGGTTAAAAAAGCCCTAACAAGTGCATAAACGCGGACGGCAAAAAGCTCCGCCGGTTATGCTGAGCGTTAGCGAAAAAAATAAAACATCGCAGTCCATGGAATTAAATAATATGAAATATATATTTTTAGGCAGTCTTTTGGCATATTCATGTAGTAGCTACGCTTTTGATTATGTGAAACATCTTGATTCAAACACTAAAGAAGAAAGCTGCAAGATGTATCGACAATTCAATCTAAATGAATGTAAAAAACAAGCTAAAACCGCACGAGATTCTACTAAACGCCCAAATTGTGAAATGTGGAAGCGTCAAAGAGAGCGAGCAATATTAGACTGTGATGGAAAGTCTGAAAAAGCTAAAATGGAGAAAAAGCAAAAACAAACACGACAGAATTTAAGGAAAAATGCTACGCATGTGCTAGTTCAAAAAGGCAGACTAGTATGCCGCTCTGAAAGATCATTCAGAGATACATACAATTATATTGTCGCTAAGAAACCAGGAACACCACCACATTTATTATCAAAAGTATGCAATGTCCTCCAATACGAAACAATAGTTAAAATTGATAAAAAATCAGATGATAATAAAGTTTCAGAAATTACATACATGAGTAATTATGGGGCTATTCGTTATGGTTTTACTGCTTCAATATGGCTAGTAACAAAACAAAGATACAATGAAATAGTTAAGGAACGAAAAAAAGGGCTTATGTAAATCGCTAACAAGGCGTTCAAAAAGGACTAACAACCCGTAACTTGAATTACATTATTCAGTTACACTACAAAACCAACAATAACAAAAGTTCACTACTGGGTTATCAGCCCTTTAACTGGGCGTTGATTTAATTAAAAGAAAGGATAGCACTTATGAGAAAACCAATAAATTTACGAGGCGCACTTATATTTATTGTACAAGTAAGTGTTCTTGTTCTCTTAAGTACGCAAGCGAAGGCTGTGCTTGTTGAGTTTAATGCTCTTCAAAACTATTCTTCATTTAGCTTTGAAGGCACTGATAGAAATGGTGACGGCTATTTAGTGTACGATGAAGTTTCAAGACTAACACCACCGATTACAAATTTAGATCAACGTCAGCAAACCACCTATGAGTATTTTAGTTCGGGAGTCTTTGATATAAATAACGCGATATTTTTAAATGATACTTTCAGTGCATGGGATGTATCAACGCGACCTACTTCATATGCAACTGAAGAAGAATGGGTTCAATATATATTT
>Ga0316209_1003493_pt1 | contig 10600 bp, 14 predicted proteins | sample 6monopyrite_MG_FD_204945 | JGI IMG/M metagenome (GOLD analysis project Ga0316209, IMG submission 204945) | Microbial mat bacterial communities from mineral coupon in-situ incubated in ocean water Damariscotta River, Maine, United States -... | ecosystem: Environmental > Aquatic > Marine >...
CACTGAATAAGCCCAGGTGGCGTTGTGGTAGACTGTCGTGATAAACGACCTACGCAACGAAAATAGGGTAGTTAAAAGAAAGACCACACTGAATAAGCCCAGGTGGCGAAATTGGTAGACGCAAGGGACTTAAAAATTTGAGCACCCAGTTTGGAAACGGCTGGTGTGAATGGAGTCAAATTCGGGGAAACCTTACAGCTAAGGCTGGTGGCAATCCCGAGCTAAGCTTTAAAATGATTTCACAATCATTTTATTGAAAGTGTAGAGACTTGACGGCTCCTGCCTAAACTGCAGTAATTATTGCAGCAGGGTAAAGAGAAAGTCCAGACCACAAATGTTCGGGTCTAATCCGGAACAGTAGCGAAAGCTATAGTTGGTATGAAAATCCCTCGGTAGAAATACCGTGCCGGTTCGATTCCGGCCCTGGGCACCATTCATCTAATTGCCATATCCGGCTAAATCTTATTATTTCTTATATTTCAATAGCTTACTGTTGATTCGCGTTGGCCTATGTTCATAACATATAGCCATTATTTGCCATTTTTTACGAATTTTTACGAACAAATCGCGAACAGAGTGCGAACAGAGGCTAACAATATGGCGGTTATACGAAAAACCAAAAGCAAAACCTGGCTGGCTGAAGTTAGAAAATTCGGTCAGTACAAATCCAAAACATTTACGACCAAATTACAGGCCCAAAGCTGGGCTGTAGAAATGGAGCAAACCTTAACACCTGATGCGATTGTCAGCGGTAAAACGTTAGGCGATGCATTTAGGCGCTATCAGAAAGAAGTGTCACCTGGTAAAAAAGGCTGGCGTTACGAAAACCTGCGATTGAATAAGTTTTGCCGTCAGGATTTTGCAGCGTATTCACTGAATGACATTCGTCCTGTGCATATCTACCAGTGGGTAGACCAGGAACTCAAACGAATAAAATCCAGTTCGGTGAATCGTGATTTGAATTTGATCAGCTCCGTATTCGAGCAATGCAAACGCTGGCAATGGTGTGACAGTAACCCGGTGCGTGGCATCAAGCGGCCACGAAACCCTCGACACCGTGATCGCCGCATCAGTGATGAAGAGGTGGAGCGCATCATCGATGCGCTCGGCTTCGACGGCGAGACAGTGAAATCACAGCGACATGAAACCGCCATTGCGTTCCTGCTGGCATTAACGACTGGTATGCGACAGGGTGAGATATGGAGTCTTGATTGGGGTGTTATCTATCTTGAAAGACGTTTTCTACGGCTCCAGGACAGCAAAAATGGCGACCGGCGTGACGTACCCCTGTCGCGTGAAGCGATTCGATTGCTGAAACTGCTAAAACCTCGGGCCCACGGCCGAGTGTTCAGCTACAACCAGAAATCCTCCGCTACAGTGTTTCGACGCCTGGTCAAAATGGCGGGCATTGAAGATCTTCGCTTCCATGACGCGAGGCACGAGGCGATTACTCGTATGGCACGCAAAGTGGATATGCTGGATCTGGCCCGGGCGATCGGTCACCGAGATCCCCGGTCGCTGATGATATATTACAACCCTACAGCTGAGGAAATTGCAGGGCGGCTGGATTAACCGAGAATAAAACAGGCTTATTTGATTAATAAACGAGGATACGGAAATGGCGATTTTTAACTGGCTTACACGTGTGTTTTCAAACAATAGGCAAAATGATACTAATCCAGCAACAGGTTTGCCGATGATGGGGAACGTCGACACGGAAGGGAATCCTTATGGGTTTGATCTGAGGCAGTGTAGTGACGGATGGCATCGAGAAGTAGGTCAGCCAGATCAATCTGCGCAAGATGATACCGAAATATTTTCGAGTTCAGATGACGTAGAATGGTCAAATGACATTATGGGCGTGTCTGTTGATATGGATGATGAGACATTTAATCAGTCAATGGATAGTGACCAGTTTGAGTCAGGTTTTGATTCAATGGATTCGGTAGATGACACATGGAACGAGCCGGATAACGACTGGGCAACACAGTTGTACGACGATACCATTAACAGCGGTTACGATGATAGTGATTATCCGTACTAGGGCACAATGACCGTGCCCATTCACAACAGAATTAGAGAGTCTGCTGCTTAGCAGGCTCTCTGTTTTTTCCAATCCATTTGCGCACCTCTTTAGCATACCAACGACGACCACCACTGCCATTTTCCGTTGGTATGCGAATGGCGGGCGGGAAACTCTTCTGGCAAATAATCCGTGATTGCACAGAAGAACGGCTGAGGCGGAGAAATTTTCCGATATCATCTGCATTCCAGATTTCGCGTTCATAAACAGCTTTAGCTTTTAGTTCGGCCAGAATCGCTTCAAGTAAATAAGAATCCATTATGAGTACCTTAATGTATTGTTTATCAAATTAACATAATCGTTACTATACAGCGCAAATAAAATGGATATATAGGTAAAAGGGTGCCAATAATGAACCCATTTAGCTATATTTTTACCGATATTGTCAGGTTTATTGTTGTTGAAAGCGTGATGTTTGATTTCTGCTAAGAAACTACCGGTGTATACATCAATATACACCGGCATATCAGAGTCCTGGAGATATTCAGTTAGGTGGTTTTGTCACTTTTTGACTCGAACGCTACCTTTGTCACGATATTGTTTTTATCATATTCCACAACCAGTCTGTCTACTGTGGTTCTAAGTTTGCCTGGGATACCCAGATTCATGGTTCTGTAATGGTAGCCAATCGCGCCAACCGAATCTTTCGAAATCATAGGCTGCACCATGACTATGGATGGGCGACCCAGTAGCTTAATGACATCTGATTTCGTAGACTTTCCTTCTACAATGGATGTGACCTTGGATACATCAAATTTGGTGCTGTCATTGGCAAAGGTTGAGTAATAATCACTGCCTACGAGTACGTTATCATCCAGGTAGTACATCTGTCCTTTGACTGCAACAAAGCCAGCCTCATCTGGTGTATCAGACGCCGCGTTATCATTCACCAGGTACGCATATTCAAGCTGATTCAGCATAGTATTGTTTACGAGTTTCTTACCGGTTGCATCTGGCTCACGTTGTAACTGTGTAACGATATCGGCTCTGGTAGACTTGCCAATTACAATCTTTGATTCATCAGGGCGTACAAAGTCTGAAAGGACACCACCACACGCTGTGAGTAAGAGTATTGAGCCGATCATGGTGCTTGCTTTGATAAACATAATATTTCCTTTTTTGTAAGATTTTATTATTTTTGATTAAATGCTTTAGTTTTAAGGGGTAGATTTTTCTGACTGACCTGTCCTTGTTAAATCATCAGTAGTTCTACAGCTGTAGGGTTCAGGAGTTATATACTTTGTCACTTTACGATACGTAATTTACTGGACTTTACCCGCTCAAGAAGCTGAGTAAGACGATTATATTCATCAATATCACCATCTAATAGGCTATTGAACCATCTGTTTTCTATTGAGTTAACAGGTTTATTGTTCGAGATATCTATTTGCTCCAGTTCAAGCGGCAGTATGAGCTTGCTAGCTATAGAAAGCTTTCTAATTGTATTTACTGTACTAATACCGAACCCTAACCTGGCGAAGTAGGGTTGATAATACTCTTTACCAGTTATAGTAAATACAATGTCACCATTACTCATCACATCATAATATGGGTGGGATCTAATTATTTTTATCTTCATGATCCTTCCTGCGTCTAGTCTGGATGAGAGAGTAGTAGCCGATAATTAATACGGGGATGGTGCCTATCACAATTGCTATTAATAAGTAAATTTCTTCTGTAGACATCTTCAATCCTGTATTAATATTTTATTAGATGGCCAGCGTACCTTGATTTTATTTATAACAAATCGATAGATAAGCTGGATATAAATTGCTGCTTGAATTATTTCAGAGCCATGCAATATGGCTTCATATATTGATATAAGTTGCTGGTGGATTAATAGTATCGATGTCATTATCATTTCTCATTTAGTTGAATTGCACTACTGTTTTCTTAAATAGCATTATAACATTTTACTTCTGTTTCCAAATAGGCAGTCCTGTGGATAACTTTTCTCCTCACAGTCTTTCAGGAGAGATTCGATTTCATGTTAAAAACTTGAATGGATATAAGCGTATCCATTGTAATATTTATTAGATAATGTTTGATTTGCATGCGAAGATAATCGTGTCTATAACATTCTGATCTTTCGCTGCTGAAAACCGAGACTGTAACTGCAATGCAATGACAGAACAGATTGTGGAGCTTCTACGCGATGTAATTCAGGTAGATAGCCAGGTTAATGAAATGAAATAAATGGCTGTAGAAAAAAATACAAGATATTCTCAATGAAAATGATCCTTCGAGATTTAAAAACTGGGCTAAGCAGGCTAGAAGATGGATATTAGGAGTAAAGAACAGGGCTATGAAAATTGTAATAAGAAAGGGTGAATAATAAAATGGCAAATTCTGAGAGGGGACGATTATTTTCGTGAATGATCGATAAGTAACCAAAAGCAGTTAATTGCCATGATGTAATTCTTCTAAATTAGCCAGAAGCTGACATGAAATAATTCTTTCCACACCCGAAAGCAGACACTTTCGATACTTACGAAGTGTACAAGGAATTTCATAAGTGATTGAAAATATTGAGAATAGGGTATATGTTATTGGATAAAACACTAATAACAGGGACTTCTCCGTTTTTTTTCTTTATCAATAACAACAGCGTCACAGCTATTTGATTGATATTAAAGGGAAAACCAGAGATGTAATCTGCCTGGTTCTGATAACAGGAAGAATGGCCCTTTAAACAGATGTTAGGCAATCATAATGGACTCAGATTTAAGCCTTATAAAATATTATAAAAGGCGTATTCTCGCCTTTAAAAACAAACTAGATAGCATAGAACCTGAGTCTTCGGATCTTCAGCCTCTTCTAGATTTTCAATCCTATTTGATTAAACAGATAGTTAGGGATGAAAAGAGATTAAAGCGAAGAAAAGATGAGCTTGTGGCTTTAAAGCGTGGCTTGAGAGATAAGGGCTTAGGTAAAAGGGAAGCAAAAGCATTAAAAGAATTAATTAAGAGAAGAAAGGAATCTATAGCTGGTAATAAATACCTCCTTTATCTTTGGCGGTGCTTTGGGGACGGTTTGGTTTTTAAGTTCATAAGTAAGTGGAATCTAAAGCGATTCCTCTACGAAGCCGATTCAGCGGAAATCAAACAGGCGTCGGGAAATATTGGTGGAAAAGATGGTCTTGAGCAAGAGTTGGCTTTTCTAACTAATGCAATAGAAAATAATGTTCCAGCAATTCTATGTGATCTTACAAATGTAATACGTCATGGTGATTTATGCCTTCTCGGAGCCTCCGATCCTGTAGTTATTGAAGTAAAAAGTAGCAAAAATAGAAATAAGAGAGTTGAGCGCCAGCTGGAATCTATAAGAAAAATTCACAAATATCTTGAGGAAGATGTTGGGGAAGTTGGTGGTGTTGAAGGCATGCAGCGAGTTGAACTGCAAGGTGACGAACGTCATCATGGAGAGGCTTTTAATAAAGCTCTTGATCTATCTAAAGACAGACCGTACGTGAAATTAAACCCTGAGAACGGGCTGTATTACATCGTGCTAAATACTGCACATGAAAAAGGCTACGATGAAATATTCGAAGGTCTTGAGAAGAAGTCAGTTGTGTACATGCTAAATCAGGCAAAAACTGAACAACGCTGGGATAATTACTACCCCTTTGTTTTATCAATTAAAGACCCTGGCAATCTATATAGATTTATAGCTGGAGATATTTATGTTTTGGTTGCGATTAGCAGCCTTGTACTAAAAGATATGGCTTCTGATATTGGCTATGAGCTAGAGGTTTCTATGTATGAAAATCAGGCCTTTATTTTTAGTAAGCACCTTGATGGCTGTGATGAACCCTTTAGAGCTATTGTTTCCGAACACTTTTCAGGTAGACTTGGTTTGGAATTCATGACTTTAGAGTGGTTCTTTGAGAATGAAAAAAAGCTATTAGTGGATATGGAGACAGAGGTTAAAGATGCAATGGCAAATGCCTAACAAGCGCATGTTGCCGGACTGGTTTTCCGCTGCGCTCCAAACCAGCCGAAAATTCTGGCGTTAGAGGTAAATATGAATGAATGAAGAGCCTGATACTATGAGGGAATGGTTAGAGCTTATTGACATGTCATCTATCGCTCTACCAGATGACAAGCTATCAGAGTGCCAATTTTTCTTGTCACTTGCCTCAGCTGAAAAGGATAGAGACAAATTTAGGTGGTCAATAAGTGCATTTTTTAATGCTGCTTATAGCTTTTTTGAAATAGCAGCGCTTGATGCACATTATCGATATTATGACCCTGACACTGATAAATATATCGAGGATAACGACAGTCTAAAAATATTGCGAGAACATGTAGGAGTAGATCAAAACCAAAAAAAGACAAAATATGTCAAAACGTGGGGTTTAAGCAATCTCACTAAAGAGCTTTATGAGCTAAGAAAAGGGAATACTCATCATTCCCCTATGACAATTACCCAATGTAGCGAAGACCTACCAGAAGGGTATAACTTTGGGTATATAAAAAATGAAGGAATTCCTGCTTTAAAGTTTTGTAGAGAAGTAATGGAATTAATTGAAACTATTAATAAAGGAATTGGCGTATGATCTACACAACTAATTTACCAACCTCTAACAATGCGGTTAAGGTCGCACGCAAAAAGTGTGTGCTGGATGCTGCGCAAAAGACGGGCCGCACCACATACCTTGGCCGTTAGATTTAAAACAAGGCACACCGGATGGAAAATAATTTATTTAATCGTCTTGTATATATGGATCACAACGTACTAGATAGAATGACCAAGGGTGAATACCTTGGTTTTATTGAGATGTTCAAAAATGAGGGTTTAATCGCGGTTTATTCTTCCGAAAGCTTAAATGAAATAAAGAGATCTGTTGGGTTCGAAGACTCATTTTTAAACATTCTAAAAGATATGGAAGCTCGGTATATTGTTCCCAATATGGTCGAAAACTTCAGATATGATGGAACGGCTCAGGTAAGAGAAGGAGATCCGTGCGACATATATCAGTCATATATTGATGAGTATGAGCACATGCCAGAGTATGGTTATGGCCTAACCTGTATGTTAAAAAAAATGTATGGGGGAATGACTGACATGTCGTTCTCTGAGATTTTTGAGAATGGCGTAAAAGAGACTATTGAATCAATTTTCATTCCAGAATCCGAAATTGATGAGCTTGAATTAAGCATTGAAGAAAAGCAAAAAATCAAAGAGTTCCTAAGGATGCTCCCGAATATACTCGAACAAGAATATTCTGAGCTAGGCAAAATGCTTGACGCTGATGCAGTGGAAAATTCAGTGAAACAACTTGAGGAAGTCACTGGGCTTGGCCCTAAGGTTTTGAAAAACATTTCAGGCCAAAACTTACTAAAACAAGTATGGGATCACGTCAAAAAATCATTTCCTGCCCAAGATCAGTCACTGGAAATGTTCTTTGGAATTGAAGCTGAACGTGATCTATCAATCGTTGAAAAAGTGAATTCAATTTATCATCAGCTAAATTATGTAGGGTTCTATCGAGATTCGAATATGAAACAGGATCGCAGGTTTACTGCATCATTTAGTGATATGACACACGCTGGAATGGCTACATTCTGTAGGCTCTTTTTTTGCAAAGACGAGGATTTGGTTATGAAGGCGTCTGCTGCCTATGAGTACCTGTGTTTGCCAACGCAGATCATACATATTAAAGCTAATAAAAAAATCCAGCCGATACAAAAACCGCGCTGATTAGGTCGTTAGGTTCTAATGAGAAACGAAAGTGCTTGAAGAAAATCACGTAATTTATAGGTACAAATATCTTCCTTTTAGTGAAGGATCATTGAAGACACTCACTGACAGCACTATAAAATTTACATGCCCGTTGGATTTTAATGATCCTTTTGACTGCAAACCATTTTATGACACTACAAATATTGGCCAACTTCCCAAGTTGAGGCCTGATTTGTTTAAAGAAGCTGGTAAAAGAAGAGGGTTAAGCCCTGCCCAAAGATTGTATAAAAAGGGTGAATTTGTCGCTAGAATCAAGAATCGCTTAGATGAAGGTGATTTTGCAAAAGAGTCAATATCTAGAGTGGGCGTAGTAAGCTTAAGCAAAAATGCTTTAAATATACCAATGTGGTCACATTATGCTGAATTTCATCGTGGCTTTATTCTTGAATTCCGGATCCCAATAATGGGACATATAGAAGATGTTCCTCTTGCAAATGAACGACTTTTACCTTTCCCAATCGAGTATAAGCAAGATAGGCCTCATATCGAAATAGGAACTGACGTACCAGATGATTTAATAAATAAACTTGTACTTACCAAAAGTCTAGATTGGGAATATGAAAATGAAGAGAGAGTAGTTGACCATGAGCGAGGCCCTGGCATTCACAACTATCGTCGCGATGAAATTTTATGCTCCATAATTGCAGGGATGAATATGGAAGAAAATAATTATAAAATATTAGAAGCTATTGTGAAAAAATTAAATAACAGCAGTATGCCAGATCTTTATTTGTATAAAGCTCGCGAGAAGCTTGATGAATATAAGTTAGTCGTTGAAAACCATCCACGACTTGATAAAAACTAAAAACACCAAACAAGTAACTCTAGACGCCAAAAAAAGGCCCGCCTGATCTGTGGCGTTAGGCTAATCTCATTTATATTAATATTGGAATTCAGAATGAAAATATTTGTAACAATTATTATTCTACTGATTATCAGTCCTTTAGTGGCTTTCGCCGAAACAGAGTCAAGCAGGTTCACGAAATATGATTTGTGCGAAATTGAAGGCTATTTTAGTGGGTTTGATAATTCTTTTATGGCAGGCCTTGCATCATACCCAAACAGATTTAGAGCAGACGATTCAGGTTTTTTCAGCGGTAGTCAATGCCAAGGCCTAAGAAAGTTTGGAATAGAGACCGCGAATAAACTTAAGACTGGCGTGGGAAATTTAACTCAAAATGAATATGCTGTAATGAAAAAAGCAGGAAGGTTTGAGTCAGCAATTGAAAAGTCAATTATTAAGTTAAGTAAAATCAGTATTGATAAAAACTAAGCATAACAATGCGCTCCAGTTGAGCGCCAAAAAGTGACGCTCATATCGTCGCTATGCTTTTGGGGTCAACTGAGCGCAGGCGTTATGTTTCTGAGGGGAATCTGTGTACCTAAATTTACAAGAAAATGAATTAAGTCAAAATATTTATCGTATAATTTCATATGATAGATTTATCGAGCTTTTTTCAACTGAAAAGAACACTCTTGTAAAGCCAAGGCTCTGGGAAGATACTTTCGAAAATCTTACGCTAAAATCAAAATTAATATATCCAGACTCTACTGAAGTAGAGGTGGAGACTCACGAAAGGCTGTATGGGCAGTGTTGGACGACATCACAAGCTTCCGATGCTATGTGGAGAATATATTCACCTGACAAAAGAGGTATACGAATAAGAACAACAATAGATAGCTTGCTCTTTAGTTTAACTTTTGCATTATCAGAAACACCTATGACAGAGACATGTATTGGAAGAGTAAGGTATAAATCTGAGAAGAAAATATTAGAAAGTGCAAAAAATGCATTTGGAGACAAAGGAATATTGACCTACGATGCACTGTTTAATTCTTTGTTAACCAAAAGAAGGGCATTTATACACGAAAATGAAGTACGACTTCTTTATTTAGATAAGAATTATGACATACCTAATCAAGATTTATTTAAATATGAAATTGATCCTCATAAGCTGATATCTCAAGTTATGATTGACCCGCGAATTAGTTATGAGGAATTTAAGAAAATTAAGTCCGGAATTATTAATAAAACAGGATACAAGGGAGAAATAAAGCGTTCTCTCTTGTATCGATTACCAGAGTCTTTAACTGTAAATCTTAAACAAAACATAGGAATTAGCTCCAGTAAACACTGAATGCGTCGTTGAACGTCTGCTTTTTGAAGATGTTGGTACTACCGAATAGTCCGCTTCAGGGTGTTTTGAGTCACTCGCTTCTAGGTTGAGCTGAAGCATTAAGTCGAGATTCGTTATGTGATGTGTACACTACATACTGATTTGCTGGCAGTGCAGTTACCAGGTGCGCTATCTTCATTTGTTTTTGAAACGGGTAGCCTGCCAGATAAAGTGCCATATAATGACCGGCATGGATAAAGTACTAGTTGAGCACTTTTATCGTATTCCCCGCATCTTTCCCATCATGATGCATGCGCTTGTTCAGAACCTTGCTTTAAGATCCAGGTCGTCATTGATAGCCTCGCTTAATAATGAGGTTATATTGAAATAAATAGGGTTTCTTACCCACGACATCATGACTACAAACTTCGTACAGCGTCCAACATCCGATATCCAGGTCAACGTACACAGCATAATTCGACATTCTATTCATCTTGATGCCTTAAAAATCCAGATGCATATTCTGCTGATCGTGAACACTGATTCTGGGCGATCGTGAACACCCTGTATCCCGCACATTGGGTTAGTCGTCTTTTTACATCAGGTGTTCACGATCAGTCAATTTTTCCCTGTGTTTTGCGCATCGATTCACCTT
>Ga0316209_1003494_pt1 | contig 10600 bp, 8 predicted proteins | sample 6monopyrite_MG_FD_204945 | JGI IMG/M metagenome (GOLD analysis project Ga0316209, IMG submission 204945) | Microbial mat bacterial communities from mineral coupon in-situ incubated in ocean water Damariscotta River, Maine, United States -... | ecosystem: Environmental > Aquatic > Marine > Coastal...
CCAAAATTACAGCTGCGGAAATTTCTCCACTTTTTACAGCCTTATTAAAGGCTTCTGCGATTCTAATTCTGCCCTCAGCATCGGCATAGAGTATTCTTGATTGAGATCCTACTACCAAATTGTTTTTTTCTGCAGTTTTTATCCAATGCAAGTTGTCCATGATTTGCTGCTTGATCTCATTAGGTGCTTCTTTTGCCATTTCTTCAAGCACTTCTGTAGCAAGTATATCGGTTTTATGCAAATCTTTTGGGTCATTCGAGGCACACACCCAACGAAATGGTCCAAATCCGAAATCAAAACACATGGGTCCCATAATGTCTTGAACATAGGAAGGATATTTGAATTCTCCATCCTTCATAATATCTGCACCTGCTCGACTTGCTTCCAATAAAAATGCATTTCCATAATCGAAGAAATACATGCCTTTTGCGTGCAACGTATTGATTGCATCTACATGCCTAACAAGTGTTTTTCTGATCTCAGTTTTGAATTGGTCAGGGTCTGAAACCATCAATTCATTGGCTTCTTCATAAGTATAATCAACGGGATAATACCCCCCAGCCCAAGGATTGTGCAATGATGTTTGGTCAGAACCTAGACTAACTTGGATGTCTTCTTTAGCAAGCTTTTCCCATAGATTGACAATGTTTCCTTGATATGCTAGTGATACCGTCTCTTTGTTGAACATTGCTTCTTTTACACGCACCATCAATTCATCCAATTGGTCATAAACTTCATCCACCCACCCTTGAGAGTGTCTTGTGTAGGTGGCTTTTGGATTAATTTCGGCAGTTATACTCACAGCACCTGCTATTTTAGCAGCTTTTGGTTGAGCTCCAGACATGCCACCTAGACCAGCTGTTACAAATAATTTACCAGCTAAGCCATCTTCAGAAATCATTCTTCCTGCATTGAGAACTGTTATTGTAGTACCATGTACGATGCCCTGTGGACCAATATACATGAAGGAACCTGCCGTCATTTGCCCGTATTGCGTTACCCCAAGTGCATTGAATTTTTCCCAATCGTCCGGTTTTGAGTAATTGGGAATCATCATACCATTTGTAACTACTACTCTCGGGGCATCCTTATGTGATGGGAATAAACCCAATGAATGGCCTGAATAGAGAACCAATGTTTGTTCATCAGTCATCTGAGAGAGATACTGCATGCAAAGTCTGTATTGTGCCCAATTCTGAAAAACAGCGCCATTTCCACCATAGGTAATAAGCTCATGAGGATGTTGCGCAACTGCATGGTCTAAATTGTTAGACAACATTAGCATAATTCCTGCTGCTTGAGCAGATTGATGTGGAAAGTCCTCCAAATGTTTTGCTGCAATCATATACTTCGGACGGTATCGATGCATATATATTCTTCCATATGAATCTAATTCATTCGCAAATTCTTTTGCCAAGAATGTATGATGCTCAGTAGGAATGTAACGCAAAGCATTTCTAATGGCCAATCTTTTTTCACTATTAGTAAGGATGTCTTTCCTTTTAGGAGCATGGTTGATGTTCGGATCGAAATCAGGATCTGGAGGCAATTGTTGTGGAATTCCCTCTCTAATTGACTGCACAAAATTTTCTTTGATCTCGGTTTGACTCATAGTTGCTGTTTTATCTTTTCGATTTTTGTTTCTCGTGGAACCCATAAGGACAGTGCTTACATCCATTTTTACAACAGTAGCCTCTTTTTAAATGGTACTTTTCAGTAAAGATGATGTATCCATCCACGCTCATGTAGTAATCTTCTTTTTCGTACTTGTCAGATATCGAGAATCCTTCCACCTTTGCAAAATTAGCATGATTAATAGAGAAAGCAGTAACAAATATTGTCCAAAAGAGTTTCAACTTCCATCTAGGGTAGATCAGCTAAGTTCTGCTTTCTTGAAGGATTATGGAGTTTCTTTATTTGTAAAACGCGATGACCTCATTCATCCAGTGGTTTCAGGGAATAAATGGCGGAAACTCAAATACAACATTGAGCAGCTATTCCAGCAGAAAAAAGAGGGCTTACTCACTTTTGGTGGAGCTTTTTCTAATCACCTCATTGCCTGTGCTAAAGCATGCCAATTGTTGGGTATCCCATCTGTAGGAATTGTTCGTGGTGAGCCTGGAAGTATCCACAATCCAACGTTAACTCATTGTGTTAAGTTAGGAATGGAACTTCATTTCATTAGCAGGGCCGATTACGCAAATAAAACCAGATTTGATTTTATTCAAAATCGTTTTCCAACATACCAGAATTACTTTCATCTCCCCGAGGGAGGTGAAAACGAGCTTGGCATTAAGGGATGTGCGGAGATTATGGCAGAGCAAGCACGTGAATTCGATTTTGTTACAGTAACTGCTGGAACAACCACGACAGCAATAGGATTACTGAATTCTCTTGAAACAGAAAAGCTTTTAGTGTTTTCTGCCTTAAAGAATGCTCATTACCTTGAAGATCGAATGAGGGTTCAGGAAAGTCAAAGTAGACTTAACACCCAACTAGAATTTTTTCACGAATATCATTTTGGTGGTTTTGCAAAAATCAATGAACTATTGATTGAATTTACAAGGCAGTTTTACAAGGATTACGAAATGAAACTTGACCTTGTCTATAATTCAAAGATGTTATATGGACTCTTCGAACAAATTAAAGCAGGATACTTTCCTGTAAACTCCAAAATATTAGCCATTCATACAGGTGGATTACAAGGAAATCAAGGTTTTGAGGAACGATTTCAATTTGAATTATTCAATTAAACTTGTTAATTTCTTTGTGATAAACTGTTCATAAAGGACTGCAACTCCCTATAGCTTTGTAGATTCACTTGTAAACATTTGTTGATAAATGCGCCACCTAATCATTGGATTCCTCCTTTTGTATTTCTTTCAGAGCAATGCTCAAGACAATCGCATAAGCCGAGATCAATACATTTCTATGTATAAAGATATAGCAATTCAAGAAATGAGAATTTCCTCTATTCCTGCGAGTATTACATTGGCTCAAGGTATTTTGGAGTCTGGAGATGGAAACAGTGCACTTGCAAAAAAAGCGAACAATCACTTTGGTATTAAATGCCACGGATGGAATGGTGAAAAGGTATATCATGATGATGATAAAAAGCAAGAATGTTTTAGGAGGTACAAAAAAGTGTCAGAATCCTATAGAGACCATTCTGAATTTTTGAAAAAATCAAGATATGCAGCACTCTTCGATCTCAAAGTAACAGACTATAAAGGCTGGGCAAAGGGACTAAAAAAGGCAGGATATGCCACCAATCCGAAGTATCCAGAATTGCTTATATCGCTTATTGAGAGGCACAAGCTTTTTGAATACGATTCCCAAACAGGAAAAAATAAAAAGGATAAAAAAGTTAAGAAATCAAAGGTAAAAATTGAAAATGCAAAACCAAAGTCAAAACGCATCGGAGATCATGCTATAAAAATGCATGAGAATAATATTAAGTACATTCTAATAAAGGAGTCAGATAGTTTTGAAAAAATTGCCGAGGAATTTAATATGGGGGAGTGGCAATTATACAAATACAATGATTGGTCGAAAGATCAAGAGTTGTACAGTACTGGTGTATTGTTTCTACAACCGAAAAGAGGAAAGGCAAAAAATGAATTTCACATCACTGAAAGGGGACAAAGTTTATGGGATGTTTCCCAATTGCATGGCATTAAATTAAAGAAGCTGCTCAGAAAAAACGGACTCGAAGCAAACGATAAAATAGAAACAGGTACTAAATTGTACCTGCGTAAAAAGAAGAAGTAAATAGTTGTCTACCAACGCCAACCAACTGTTACAACAATTTGGTGAATAGTTTGGTCAATGTTTCCGGTTTCAAGTGAATTATTGAATAATCCATCCTTAATTGTCATTTGAGAGAGTGCATAAGCAATGTCTAAATTAAAATTATTGTTCCTAAATCCGCCACCCAATGAATAGGTTCTTCTGCTTTCATCATGTCCAATACTTAAGCCGTTAACGAATGGATTGTCCTCATAACGAAAACCCGCTCTTGCAACAAAAGGATCCAATCGAATTTCAGTTCCAAAACGAATGTTGTGTGTGTTAGACAAAATATCCTGAATGAAGGCATTGTCTGCAGAAAAATCAGAGCCAAATGATGGCTTATCATCAAATCTGGTATTCCCATAGTTAACATATTCATACTCTATATTAAATGCCGCTTTTTTTTGAATCACATAACCTATACTTCCAATCAATCGAAGCGGAGTTCTTAAACGGTATTCAAATTCAAAGTTTTCTTGTTCAGCATCAAATAATTCTCCATCTGAATATTGTGTTTCTGAATCAAATGTAAAATCTTCTCTCAGTCCAAAAAATGTTGGTGAATGGATGGCACCACCTAATCGTAAGGCTTCATTTACCCTGTAAATGAAACCCAACTTTAAGTTGACACCCATCCCAGAGGTAATCAATTCAGATGTTTCATAGTAGGAATCCAATAAACTGTCAGAAGGCAGTGCTATTGGGGTATAATTGAAGAATTCAGCATATTGAGTGCGTTCCTCTAGACGAAAACTCTGCAATCCAATTGAACCGCCTAGGTATAGTTTATCTCTGTAGTTGCCACCATATGAGAAATACGTTTCTGATTGACTGCCTGTTCTTTCTGAAACTTTAGTTCGTTCAATTGAACTGGTGTTATCAATGTCAGCAAGTCTTACATATCTATTCGCAAAGTTTGCATCAGGGTTAATCAAAAATTGGAAATAGGCTTGAGAAGGACCAAGATTGTATGCAAAACCCTCAATTTGCGCAATGCTCGCTTGGTCATTGTTCAATATTGATACGTAGTCGTCAATGATTGAACTATTATTTAAACTTTGCCCATTTAGTCGATAATCACTTTGAAAGGTTGAGATGCGATTATGGCCAACAGCAAAACCATATTTCTTCCATCCATCTACATCACCATTAAAAATTCGCACATAACTTAAGTTGGGAATGTTAAAATTCAATTTACCTTCTGATATAGAATTTTCAAGCAACTGACTTCTATTGGAAATAAAATTGAAGGCTGAAGAAACTGTAAATTCAGAGTTTCGGTAAACACCAACTGCTGCAGGGTTAATGGTAATGGATGAAGCTTCGCCACCTAAGGCTCCCATGGAAGCACCCATTGCGACGAAACGGGCAGAGCCTTGTTGTTGAAATCTCGAGTACCGCAAAGCGTCAAAAACAGTTTGTCCATTCATAAGAGTGGTACTCATTAGTAAAAGGAAAATTGTGCTAATTCTTTTCATAAGGCATTATCTTCTTCTAGAACGCGACATTGAACGAGAACCGCCACTGTTTCCTCCGCTTGATCTTTGCGGCGGCGAGTATGAAGGTCTGCTGTTATATGTTGGCCTAGACCTGTTGTAAGATGGCGTTGACCTTCTTGTAGGAGTCCTTACATTATTTTGCTGAGGACTAATTCTTTTATTTTCATTGTAAGAATTTGGCCGAGGGCGAGTATAGGCGTTTTGTTGACTCGGTTGACTTTGCATTCTGTTTTGCACAGGAGCCTTATTGCCTTCATTTCTTGTATTTGAACCGGATTCATTTAAACGATTCGTTCTTCTAGATTCATTATATGATTCAGGAGTTGAGGAGGTCCTATAGCGTTCTGGAGTAGTTGTATTTTCCTCATTGTTGCCTGAATTATTGGGTGCAGAATATCTTGAATTTGCACGACTTCTTGATCTTGTCATTTCATCTAAATGATCTGAACTTCTCTTCATTCTACCATTTGGATTAATAGTTGTTGAAGTTTGTCTATTGATATTTCTACTCGAGGAGTTGTTACCGATTACTCTTGAGCCTTTATTTCCTCTCCTTCCTATGGTGTAATTTCTCATTGTTGAATTTCCATTATCAAAATTGTTAGTTATGTTCCCACCATTCCAATACCCTTGGTTAAAGCCTTGATTGTATCCTGTCCAATAGGGATTGCCATAAGGGCCCCATGTATTCCAATATGCTTGTGGTCCCCAAGGATTCCAGAACGGGTCGTAATATCTATTCCATTGGTTCCAACCCCAATTATTATACCCCCATCCAAAACCAAAACCTACATTCCATCCAGACCATGAGCTCCATCCAACGCCAATACCTGTTCTGGGTACAAAGGGATCCCAAAACACATAATTTCCGTAAACTGAAGGAGAATAAAAAAATGGATCATTCATAAGCACGATTCTATCACGCTGATAAGGGTCATAGGTGTTAAAAGACCGTATAGGTCTGTTTAACCTGTCTAAGGTATTTGCATAATCTTCGTCATAGTAAGCGACCTCTCCGTTAGTGCTCTCTTGATTTAAATTATTGTTAATGGTGACATTACTGCTGTTTTGGTTTTGATTTTCATTCTGTTCTGCTGCCACATACCTATTGTCGTAAAATGATTGAGGGTTTTGTTGTGCATTATTTTGATCATACCGATTTGGATACGAGCCATCATATTGAATGTTGTCAGTTTTATTGAATTCACTTCTTGGGTCATTTTTGACCTGTTTTACAGGGTCGTTGTTTGGCGAATAATACAGATCATCATACATATAGGTGCTTGAGCTTCCTGCACAGGCGCTTAAGAAGAGGAGAGTGATGATTGAGTAGATATTGCTTATCGTATTTTTCATGGCCGCTGAGTTTTAAATGTCCCAGTATAAAAGGGATTATTGAATACCTTTGTTGACTACTGATTATTCAATAAATAACAAATTCTATACCACAATTTATGGCTAAGGGGTTTACAACGAGAAAAGAGAATTATTCTGAATGGTACAATGAGATCGTAAATCGCGCAGATCTAGCTGAACATTCGTCAGTTAGAGGGTGTATGGTCATCAAGCCTTACGGATTTGCAATTTGGGAAAAAATGCAATCTATTCTCGACAATATGTTTAAAAAAACAGGGCACACAAATGCCTACTTTCCACTTTTCGTGCCAAAAAGCTTGTTTGAGGCCGAAGAGAAGAATGCGGAGGGTTTTGCCAAAGAATGTGCTGTTGTTACACATTACCGTTTAATGAATGACCCTGAGAATAAAGGGAAGTTAATGGTGGATCCAAAGGCTAAATTAGAAGAGGAATTGGTGGTGAGACCGACCAGCGAGGCTGTTATTTGGAATACGTATAAAAATTGGATTCAGTCATACCGGGATTTGCCCATATTGGTAAACCAGTGGGCGAATGTTGTACGTTGGGAAATGAGAACAAGGTTATTTTTAAGGACAGCCGAATTTTTATGGCAAGAAGGGCATACTGCCCATGAGACAAAAGAAGAAGCATTGGAAGAAACGAGAACAATTTTAGACGTCTATGCTGAATTTGCTCAAAATTTTATGGCTATGCCAGTAATTAAAGGAGTCAAGACTGAAAGTGAACGATTTGCAGGGGCAGAGGATACTTTATGCATTGAGTCATTGATGCAAGATGGCAAAGCCTTGCAAGCAGGAACTTCTCATTTTTTAGGTCAGAATTTTTCCAAAGCCTTCGAAGTGAAATTCGCAAACCGCCAGGGAAAATTAGAATATCCTTGGGCCTCTTCCTGGGGCGTATCTACTCGCTTAATGGGTGCATTGATCATGACGCACTCGGATGATAATGGATTGGTGCTTCCTCCTGAATTGGCTCCCTTTCAAGTAGTCTTGGTGCCAATATATAAAGGAGAAGAACAGAAAGAAATAGTTGTCGATAAACTAAAAGACATAAAAAACTCATTGGAAAATGAGGGAATAAGTGTGAAGCTAGATGATCGAGATACACATAAACCAGGATGGAAATTTGCAGAATACGAATTTAAAGGTGTCCCAGTACGTTTGGCGATGGGTATGCGCGACATTGAAAATGAGAGTATTGAAATAGTAAGAAGGGATACTTTAGAAAAGAAATTGTATGATGTGCATGATCTTCCTGCAAAAGTCAAGCACTTACTAAAAAACATCCAAGCAAACCTCTTTCAAAAAGCGATTGATTTTAGGGAAGAAAAAACACATGTAGTTGACAGTTATGAGGAATTCAAATCTATTTTAGACAATGAAGGTGGGTTTATTTATGCGCATTGGGATGGCACTTCTAAAACCGAAGAAGCCATAAAAAAAGAAACAAAAGCAAGCATTCGATGCATACCAATTGAAGAGAAAAGTAAAGAGGGGAAATGTATTTATAGTGGTAAACCTTCTGCGAGTCGTGTAATATTTGCTAGAGCATATTGATTACATTAGGCTTCTTATCAATCCCTCTGTAATCAGAAAGTCATGAAAGTAAAGAAAGTTGCATTATTTTTTGTTTACAACATCATCGTTGCCTTTTTGATCTTATTCTTGATTGAATTAGGATTCATATTTCTGCTCAATCATCCGAGAAGCATACCGAAAAAATATTTCGGTCAATTTAAAAAATACTACAATCTAGTAGACAGGAATATCATCCAATTGCAAGAAGAATTCGCAGCTTATCATCCCGATTTGTTTTACACGCTTCAACCTGGTGATTTTATATTTGAAAATAGAGAGTTTTCTAATTTATTCTCTGTGAATAGCTAAGGATTTCGTGATGATGAGTCCTCATTAAATGAAGCGAATATAATTGTGACTGGAGACTCCTATGCTATGGGTTGGGGGGTTGAACAAGATTCCTCATTTGCGCAGGTATTAGAAAAATTAAGTGGTAAAACTGTATTGAATACTGCAGTTTCTTCTTACGGAACCGCTAGAGAAATGAGGACACTGACTTTTGCTAATCTCGATGACGTAAAAACGGTCATCATTCAATATTGTGGAAATGACCTTGAAGAAAACAAACGGTTTTATTCTGACCAAAATCAATTGTTGATATCAGATGAACGAAGGTTTAAAAAAGCGATTGAGCATGCCAAATCAATCAATGGATATTATCCAATGAAGCATTTTAGCATACTCGCATCTTCTTTATTTCTAGGGAAGGGTTATGATTCTTATAGACCCATCGAGAGTTTTTCAGAAAAATCTACAGAGGAAAAAATTGAATTGTCAGAAGCCCAACTGTTTTTAAATGTAATGATGAACAGTCAAGAACTGAAGCAGGTGCCACAAATTGTTGTGCTTGAATTGGGCCATATGAGCAGAAGCACATTCATCGAAGAGTTAAGGTATACAATTGCAGATACAATCTACAAAGAACTGCGCGAAAAATTAGTTCTGATGGATTTCTCAGAAGTCATCAACAAAAATGACTATTATCTTTTTGATGAACACATTAAAGCAAAAACGCATTCGAGAATTGCTCAAAGCATTGATGCATTTCTAGACCATCGATTTAAATCAGAATCAATTACATTGATAGAAAGTGGCGTAGATTTTGAGAAAGAATCACTAGATGAATGGCGTTTCAATAAGGAATTCGTTAAGAATGGGGAGCTTTATTTCGATTCGCAATCAGAATGGGGCTTGTCATACCGTATAAATTCTGCGCAAATCAAAGACATAAATAAAATCAAAGCAATTGAGCTTGAGTATGACTTTAAAGGGAACATTGATTCTTCAGGGTTGATGATTTTATCGATTAAACAGGATACTACAAGTTTATTTTGGCAAGGCATCAAAACAATGAAAAGTTATTATAGCGAAACTAAAGATGGATCTATAAAGGTTGAAAACCGGTTTACAATTGACCAGCCATTGGAGTTCAAAATAGATGAACCCATTGATTTGGCAGTTTACTATTGGAACATCAAAAAGAGTAATTTCAGTCTAGATAATCTCCACCTTAAAATGAGAGAGGCGCAAATAAAAGCCTATAGTTTCTAAGAACAAACAATCGATATGAGCAAAAACGGACAATTTGAAAGCATTGTAAATACAATAGAAAATAAAGCTTCTTTGAAGCAAAAAATATATAGAAACACATTGGATGCATTCAGCAAGCTAAAAAACTGTACCAAGGAAATTATCTCTGACTTACAAGAAAAAGCTACTCAATTCGATCAAGGGGTGAGTATCACATTTCTGGAAAAAGGTGATTTTGAATTTCAGCTTAAAATTGGTGGTGACGTCATTGTTTTTATGATGCATACCAATGTATTTGATTTTGACAAATCACACCATATATGGAAAACAGCTTATGTGAAAGAAGATCAAAGTCGAAGCTATTGTGGTAACATTAATGTCTACAATTTTTTAGCAGACTCATTTAAATACCATCGATTTGATGACATCGGATATTTGATAGCTCGAATGTTCATCAACTCAGAAAATCACTTTTTTGTGGAGGGAAGAAGACAGTTGAATTTCATGCACAATGATTTTGTAAACCAGACGCTCGACGATGTGTGCGTGCGCAACATAATTCAACAAGCAATTATCTATTCTATGGACTTTGATCTGTATTCTCCACCATTTAACCATGTTCAAGAAATTTCAGTTGGTCAGTTGCTCACAGAATCTTCAGGAATGCACTTAAAAACAGGTAAAAGGGTAGGATATAAATTTAGCTTTGAGGATTAAATTTTGTCACTGAAAAAAAATAAATTTCTTTTGCAAATATTTTAATTTCCCCTACATTTGCACTCCTAAAATTTTTTAGGAAAAAATACGGTCCGTTCGTCTAGGGGT
>Ga0316209_1003496_pt1 | contig 10593 bp, 10 predicted proteins | sample 6monopyrite_MG_FD_204945 | JGI IMG/M metagenome (GOLD analysis project Ga0316209, IMG submission 204945) | Microbial mat bacterial communities from mineral coupon in-situ incubated in ocean water Damariscotta River, Maine, United States -... | ecosystem: Environmental > Aquatic > Marine >...
AGATGTTTCGCCATTACTGCATGCAGTCATCGTAACTATTGCGAGTAATATCCCAAGTAAGCCTAACGGTCTGATATTACTCTTCGCTATCGTTTTTCGCTGCATTCAACTTCCTTATGTTGTTTTAAATTCATCTTATTAATTTACTGATAGTGCATGATTTTTTACTTTTTGTTAAGGGTTTCATAAGCACAACATTATTACAAATACACCCAGTCCGCCGAGATAAATCGGTAGAAGATCGTAGGTGCAAGTCCTCTACTTGATAAGGTAAGCACACAGCCAAAAGAATTACAGAGACAGCCATTGTAACAAATCAATAAAAGAATAGTTAAATCAAAGTATTACGAAGAGATATATAGCTTCTTTTTTGCCTACCTAAATCTTTGGTGGCTCCGCCACTGCTTTTCCCGCCTTTAAAGTTTCAGCAAAAAAAATGGCTTATTTTACGAAATCGATAGGGTCAGGGCGGTTGATATCGAGTTGACCTTTAACGACTAAGCTAGCAGGATAATCATCATCGTAACATCGGCTTCGCCGATGTCCATCTTAGGTGGCTCCGCCACTGCCTTTCCCGCCTTTAACCGCGTAGCGTAAATCTCGGTGGGCTTGCCCCCGAGCTGGATAGTGTAAACTGGGGGCTTTTTCCCAGTTTATGCTTTCCTGCTTTTGGCTCTTTGAGTCTTTATCGCAGGGCGATAAAGTTGTTAGCTCTTAAAACTCGGTCGCTTGCGGCCGATTTTTTTATAGTTTCAGCTAAAAATGGCTTATTCTTGGGGCAAATGACATGGAAGTCATTTGAGTGAAGCTTGAAGGGAAACATTCGAAACGACCCAAGAATAAGCCATTTTTTGTGGTTAAAAACTTTAGTTGCGAGCGGCCTTTCTTGGTGACTTCTTTTGGCTGTTGAAAAGAAGTCACTGGCTCGAAAGGATTCGAGACAAAAACCATCACGACGATGGCGCAAAGCGTGCCTTTGGTTTGTGATAAACCATATTAAAAAGAGCCCTCAGTAATAGCTCTGGGCGATATCGATAACATCTCGATATTCGTATAGTTTAAGGCCTTTTTGTTGAAAATCTTTTATTTCTTGTTCAGAGGGAAATGAAAAGTAATTTCCTTCTGAATGTGGAAAATAGGTCCCACATTTCCCTGAGTTTTCTATCTCAGTAATAGCATTAACCACATCTTTAATACCCGTCTCGTAAAGGGATAAAGTATTGTGAAGATAAGAACGCTTATAATCCAATACTCGCTTACTAATGCTGATAATTTCACCGCTATCTATGCCACTGTCGCTAATGTAATGAAGGCTAGTGCCGCATTCAGCATCGTCTTGTTGCATAGCTCTGAAGGTCGCCATGACCCCACGATAGTTTGGTAATTCACCTGAGTGTAAATTAATTACGCCAAGTTTTGGAATGCCAATTACTTCAGCTTGTAATATCAATCCAAATCGAATTGAAACAATAAGATCAGGCGCAAACGCATTCACTGTTTTAAGCCCCGCCTGACAGTTTATCGAGTGTATATCCGATACTTCTATACCAAGTGACTTGAATCCAGCAAAACTGCGAAATTTACCCTTTATAGGCGAAGGATTGTTTTGCAGGGCAGGGAACAGGATTTGGTTAAATAAATCTTGTTCAAAAAAGGCTAAGTCTATCAAGGGTTGAGGTTTGTTCTTAGTGTTTTTTCCAACACTTGATGACAGCAAAACTTGGAACTGATGTTGCCCTGTTATTGTTCGAAATAGAGTGTTAAGAGCTAAATTGCTAGCGATATCTTTGTTGGTCAGTAGCAATATCTTCATTGAACAAAATCTTAATGGTTAGTGGTAAGTGAGGGCTTAATCATCTTTGTCTTCAAAACGATCATATGACGCATTGTTATCTTTATTGGGCTTAGGTAGTTTTTGATTGGCACTTTGTTTTAACAATAATATGTTGCCGATAATCAGCCCCAAGACTAAGGCTATAATCACTACCACTATCCAAATATTCATATGTACCATTCCGTATAAGTAAGTGTCCTCTCAGAAAGCCCCAGCCGATTTTGGACAAGGCGTCGTTGCGCAGCAATGGCATTACCCTTTCAAGTAGCGAGAACGCAGCACAAAACCGGCTGGGGCTTTTCCGAAGGACGAGGTTTAAAGTAGCTTACTCTGCGTTGCATTAAATTGAAAGAGCACCACTATTCCTGCATTCACGCGCCTTGATTAAGTTTCTTTAAAACTCGCTGAGTGGTCACTTATTTATACGGCTTGGTACCAATCCCTTGTTTAAAACGAAGCGCTGATATATTTCAGGCATATTAGCTACAATACTCTCTAAACCAAGAATATTCGACTGCCTGAGATTGTTTAGCAGTGACTGCTCATTTAATTGGGAAAATATTTTGTCTGCGCTTGCTTGGAAGCTAAGATGCCAAGGCTCGCGAGCTATGCCCCCTGTATATTCAGCATAGGGCCTGCTAAACCCAAACTGAATGGCGTGTTCGTTTAGCCAGTTATTGAGCTGGGTACAAGGGCCTTGATCGTATTCGCTGCAAACTAACTGAAAGTCATGCTGACTCTTTGCAACAGCATTTTTGTCATACACGTCTAAGTCAGTGCCCCAATGATGACGACTGGCCCCTGGCAGGGCGGACCATGTGAGTATTGCGAGTATCTTTTCTTGGTCAGTCAGGGTCGTCGCATCTAAGGTGTTTTCATTCGCGTCTAACAAGGTTGTTTTGCCAGACCACTTATTTTGCCAAATCTGCAATTGGCGGTCGAAGCCTCGATAACTGCTGACAATTTGTATGTCTACAGAATCTTGTGCCGCCGCCGCTTGCATCCGCTTAAATGCTTCACACACTTCTGGTAATAGCCGAAAACCGTTTTGGCATTCGACTAATAGACTTTCATCTTTACCCAATGTGTGTGCTTGGGTGATCACGCTAACAGCCGTTGCAATATATCTTGGTAAATATCCGCTAGAGTATAGAGATCGTCAATTTTCACGCATTCGTCAATCTTGTGGATAGTGGCGTTAACGGGTCCTAGTTCAATCACTTGGGCTCCGGTAGGCGCGATAAAACGTCCGTCTGAAGTGCCTCCAGCGGTGGACAACAAGGTTTCTCTGCCAGTGCAGTGTTTGATGGCTTGTTGTGTGGCTTCTACTAACTCCCCAGAATCGGTTAAGAAAGGTTGGCCATTAAAGGTCCAGTCAATGTCGTAGTCCAGCTTATGCGCATCTAATACTTGGGTCACTCTGGTTATTAATATCTGGTCAGTCACTTCAGTAGAAAACCTAAAGTTAAAACAGATTTCTAATTCACCGGGTATAACATTACCGGCACCTGTGCCGCCATTGATATTAGATATTTGAAAACTAGTAGGCGGGAAAGATTCATTGCCTCTGTCCCAAGTGGTGTTAGCTAATTCTGCTAGTGCTAGGGTTGACTCGTGAATAGGATTTCTAGCTAAGTGAGGGTAGGCGACGTGGCCTTGAATTCCCTTAACTAATAAATCGCCAGTTAATGAACCTCTACGGCCATTTTTGACAATATCACCCACTTGGTTAGTGCTCGATGGCTCGCCAACTAAACACCAGTTGATTTTTTCGTTGCGCTCTTCTAAGGTATCAATCACCTTAGTGGTGCCATTAATAAAAGGTCCTTCTTCATCACTGGTAATTAAAAAAGCAATTGAGCCTTTATGTTGTGGATTTGCTTTTACAAACTTTTCCGTGGCCACTAACATGGCGGCCAAGCTGCCTTTCATATCTGCTGCACCTCGGCCATGAATAAAGCCATCTTTTTCAGTGGCTTCAAAGGGCGGGGTTTGCCAATTCTGTTCAGGGCCAGAAGGTACTACGTCTGTATGCCCGGCAAAACAAAATAGTGGTCCATCTGTACCTCTACGAGCCCAAATGTTTTTAGTGTCGGCAAAAGTTAAGTCTTCAATGTCAAAACCTAAAGGTTTAAGGATATTTGCTATCATTTCCTGACACCCAGCATCTTCAGGGGTGACAGATTTTCTGTTGATCAACTCCTTAGTCAAATCAAGGGTGCGACTCATGAAAACACCTCCGCGTATTGATCTGCTTTAAAACCTATAAAAAGCTTATCGTTATGGATAAGTATGGGGCGCTTTATCATAGCTGGGTATTCAAGCATAAGTGCTAAGGCTGCCGTTTTATCAACTCCTTGTTTTTGCTCTTCACTTAACTGGCGAAAAGTAGTGCCGCGTTTATTTAGCATTAGCTCCCAGCCTAAGACGTGTTCCGTTTGTGCTAGCCATTTGGATTCAAGACCGTCTTGGCGGTAATCATGAAAGGAATAGTCAATATTATTTGTGGATAACCAAACACGTGCTTTTTTGATGGTGTCACAATTTTTAATGCCGTATAGGGTGGTCATAGTGTCCTATTTAAATTACTGAAATCATTTATACAATGACTATAACGACAAAGGGTAAGCTAGGTAAAGGGAGATGCCAATCATTTTAGTTTACAGTTATTCCCAAATTATATGAAAACCGTCATCATCTTATCCTCACCAGCGATAACCTGAAAATAGTGCCCTTGAATACCTTTTACTTTGTCGCTATTGAGTAGGGTAATGGGGCATAAAATGCTGGGTAGTTGTCTTTTCATCTTAACTAGCGAAAATTCCGCCAGCAGTTGACCCTGTTCAAAGGTTTCACCTTGTTTGATTATCCTCTTAAACCCTTCCCCCATCATAAGGTGAGAATCAATCCCTAGCTGTATTTGCAGCCGTAGGCCATTTTTCGCCTGCAACCTTAATTGATTAGCCAGTTCTGGGAAATGCAGCATAGTGCCAGCAAACGGCGCTAATACTTGATACCCGGAGGGTTTGATGGCTATGCCTTCGCCAAACATGCGTGCAGTAAAAAGGGCATGGGGCACCTCATCCAATGGCGCCACTTTGCCTGTTAACGGACTAAAAATGTCTATAGCCTTTTTATGTGCTGGCAGCGAGTTGGCCTCTACTAGGCGACTAAATATTGCCATTTTAGGCGTATTCAATAAAGTAGAGCCAGCGGTTTTTAACTAGCTTCAATGTCTGTAGTGCTTTCACCCAAGAGGTGAGATACAAAATAACGCATATTTTCAGATAGATCATAATGTTAAATATCACTTGTAGCAGTCAACTGCGGTTTCTAGGATTATACCCGTCTCCCTTGAAGCTGCAGCGTTGTTGGCTGCTCTCACTCACCCCAATCACTTAGTACGCCTAAGCTCATGGGGCTGAGTTCCTTTGCCGCCTAGCTGCAACTCCAATGGCTTTGGGTATATATTAAGTTCCATTTTTGAGTATGATAGCAAAACAGTCGGCCGTATTGATGTCAAGCTAAGGTTATCCACCGTTCCTGTGGATAACTCTGTTCAGTTCTGTTTATATGTTGCTTAATAAGCTGATATATATAGAAAAAATACGTCTGGTTGTAAAACACTCGATAGTTAAAAGCTTGCTTGAAATTACATCATTTGAGGAAATTTATCATGAGTAATACAGAGAATAGGCAAAGAAGGAAATGTATGCGGGTATTGGATATTTATGCAGGGAAAAATGCCTTTGCACGGATTAAACAACAGGGCTTTAGTGCAGATTTATTTGATTATATGTTGGGTGCATCCGGCGGACCTAAGTGGTTTGTCTTAGCGGGACTGGATCGTTATATCTTCCCAGAATTTTTTGCCGGACGCACCAGACCACTTAATATTATTGGTTCGTCAGCGGGAGCGTTTCGGTTTGCCTGTTTCGCGCAAAACGACCCCTTGTCTGCGATCAATCGCCTAGCTGAGCGTTATTCTCATACTGTTTATTCTGATAAGCCAAGCGCCAAAGAAATTACTGAAAAAGGCACTGCGCTGCTGAAATTTGTATTAGGTAAAAATGGTTGTGAAGAAATAATTAACAACCCTGTCATTAAAGCTCATTTTATCGTAGCAAAGTGTAAAGGTTTAACCCAGTTCGAAGCCAAATCGTTACAAATGACGGGCCTAATTGCCAGCGCCAGCGCTAATGCGCTAAAGCGCAAATGGTTAGAAAAGTTTTACCAACGTTATTTGTTTTCGGCACCTAACGCTGATTTAAAGGTTAATGATCCGAATAACATGCCCTCGTATTCAGTTCCCTTAACAGCTAAAAATTTACCGAAAGCCTTGATGGCATCAGGCTCTATTCCTATTGTAATTGAAGGGGTAAAGAACATTGATGGTGCACCTCAAGGCGTGTATCGAGATGGTGGCATTATTGATTATCACTTTGACTTAACCTTTGGGCCGCAAAAAGGTTTAGTGTTGTATCCGCACTTTTATGCAAAACCTATACCCGGCTGGTTTGATAAATCCCTTAAAAAACGTCTACCCCATGCTAGCAGTTACGATGACGTGGTCATGTTGGTGCCCTCAGGCGAATTTGTCGCTAGCCTACCTTACGGCAAAATTCCTGACAGAAAAGACTTTGAAACCATGCCAGCAGCGCAACGTATTAAATATTGGCAAACTGTTATTTCACAAAGTGATAGTCTAGGACAGGCATTTAAGGATATGTGTGACAATCAAAAAGTTGTCGAATATATTAAGCCTATTGAGTTTGCTTGCTAAAATGAGGTGAGGTTAACGCGCCAGCTTATAATTAGCATTTTATTGATCCACACAAATTTTGCTTCTACCAGCCTTTTTAGCCTTGTATAACGCCGCATCGGCCGAAGCGATAAGCTCACTGAGCTTTTCATGATGAGCGGAGCTAGCCAAACCTGCACTAAAACTACAATGAAAGGACGTGTCCGCAACGGTATAATTGATCTGCAAAAAGGCGGTTAAAATGTTGTTCATTTTACTTTCGATGATACTAGGGTCTGTATCACTAAACACCACCATAAACTCCTCTCCGCCATAACGACCCACATAATCAGTGTCTCGTACTGATTGCAGCAATAATTGTCCTAAAGAAATCAGTACTTTATCGCCACTCATATGACCATATTTATCATTTACTCCTTTAAAATGATCTAAATCAATCATCACCACCACAGTAGGTTTTTGTTGGCGCGAAGCAAGCCTTAGTGCATGAGTTGCCGCATCCATAATTTGTCCGTGATTGAGAACACCTGTTAGGCTATCTCTAGATGCAAGATATCGGATTTCCTGACCTCTTTGAATGCGACTGTCAATCTGTTGCACGATAAGGTTAGATGGGGTGTTTTTGGGAATGACGTCATCAGCACCACACTCTAAAACGTCAAGTTTGGTATTAATATCTTCATCCGCGGTGAGAAAAATAATCGGTACATAGTCATACTTAGCTTGCTGGCGGAGTATGCGTGCTACTTCCAGTCCACTGATGTTTGGCATATGCATGTCTAACAAAAAAACATCAGGATGAAAAGACTCTAATTCAGTCATAATTGACTCTGCTTGATTTATTGCCAGCACTTCAACGTGTTCGTCCTCAAGTAACGATTTATAAAAGATGCCAACTGAGGCTTGGTCATCTAACAGTAAAATTCTATAGGGTCTGATCAAATCTAGTTTGAAGTTTTTACGGATTTTGGATACCAAAGTGGTGATGTTAATCGGCTTTAACAGGTATTCGTTTACGTTGGCTCTTACTGCTGCAAGCCTTTTTTCAAATGTACTTGAGGAGGATAGAACAAATAGGTCGGTACCGGCCGATCTTAGTTTGGCAGCATATGCAAACATTTCTTGAGACTGGTCAATGGTGTTATCGATGTCAATTAACACTAAATTGAATGTTTGTGGTTCGAACACTTGTTCGAGCTTTTCGATTGAATTGAAGCGACTTATTGTAAAGCCAAACCCAGCTAAAAGCTTAGTGTGAACCGCTGCTGTGGCTTCATTATCATCAATTAATGCGATCTTAATGTCTCGATAAGATTGTACTGTGATTTTTTCTTTCTTTTTTTGTGGCTCGCGTAATTCATTTAGAGAATCTGGCATTTCCTTTAATACCAGTAAAGGATTAGGATTGTTTCTTGATGCTTCGATCATCGAATTCATATGACGATCGATAAAAGGAATAATATTTTTAAATTGGTTGATTTGCTCTTCGCAAGGGGCAACTTCCTCTTCAATCATACCAAGTCTGTCGCTCAGTGTTACAAAGTTAAGCGTGCCACTAGAGCCTTTGAGGCTATGGACTTCAAACCTAAATTGTTTGATAGTGTCATGAGATTGAGACGTTCTCGCTTCTGACCATAACTTAATCAGCACTGCAAGTTTGTCATCAAACTCAGCAATAAAGGTGATGCGAAATTCTGTTAGTTTCTGGTCCAACTTAGAACTCATCAGGATCCTTTCAGTTTTTTAGTGACAACATCATAATGTTTTACCCAATACCCATATAACTTACTGATTTATAGTTTATATGTACAGAAAATTATCAATCCACAAAGGTATATACCCAAAGCCATTGGAGTTGCAGCTAGACGGCAAAGGAGCTCAGCCCCATGAGCTTAGACTTACTAAGTGACTGGGGTGAGTGAGAGCAGCCAACAACGCTGCAGCTTCAAGGGAGACGGGTATAAATGATGGGCATTGGCGACGGACGTTAATCCACTTAACAATTCAGTTTCAATTTTGAAACTGAATTCATCTCAACAGCGATAAATTCAAATTGAGAAGATTATTATTTGCAGACCTTATTGATGCAGATCAAGATCCCTTACTACCTTTGCGTTCTAATTAAATACATGGTTTGAGTAACTAAGATTTTTTAATCTGAGGATAAATTGGATATGCAAAGCTATCAAAATATTCTAGTCCCGTTAGATATTTTTTCTGATTACAAAATAGTCCTAGAAAGAGCGCTGAGTCTAGCTCAAAAACCAGCACAACTTAGTCTTGTTTTTGTCACGTTTCCCCATGTGTATTTTGAATCATACGGTTTTGGGGTAGGCGCTGATTTTGTGAGCGACAATCAAAAAAACGCTAAAGCAACGCTGTTAGAAGTGGCCGAAGCACATGGTATACCAGACAATCAACTATATGCTCCTATTGGCGACCCAGTGGATGAAATTCATAGGTTATCTGAAAGTATTAAGGCTGATTTGATTGTTATGGGGACTCATGGCCAAAGCGGTTTAAAGTTATTGTTAGGCTCCACTGCCAATGGCGTATTGCATGGTGTGAAGTGTGATGTATTGGCAATTAAAATTTAAGCTGAAATTATCTAACAACAGGTAGTATTAATGATCCATTCTAATTCACGTTACGTTAGCCAAATCACACGAGACACGCTAGCGTTGATACTTGCAGGAGGTAAAGGTAGTCGCTTGTGTGAATTAACTCAGTATCAGGCTAAACCTGCGATTCATTTTGGCGGTAAATTTAGAGTGATTGATTTTCCTCTGTCGAATTGTATAAATTCGGGGATCAGACAAATTGGAGTCATGACCCAATACAAAGCCTATTCACTCATTCGGCACTTGTCCCGAGGCTGGGGACACTTAAATCGAGATCTAGGTGAATACGTAGAACTGTTACCTGCGTCCCAGCAATATTCTTCTAATTGGTATGAAGGTACGGCCGATGCGCTGTATCAAAATATTGAGTTTATTCGTGAAAATGCGCCTAAGTATGTTGTTGTGCTGGCAGGCGATCATATTTATAAAATGGATTATGGCGACATGTTAGTCCAACATGTTGAAAGTGGTGCAGATATGACAGTATCTTGTATCGAAATGCCAGTTCGAGATGCGGCAGGTGCCTTCGGTGTGATGTGCGTGGATAAACACAATCGGATCACCAATTTTCATGAAAAACCCGATAAACCCTGCCCACTCGAAGATAAACCTGAATATACATTGGCGTCTATGGGCAACTATGTATTCAATACAGAATTTCTTATTCAGCAATTGATAGCGGATGCTAAAAAACCAGGCTCTCAGCATGATTTTGGTCGAGATATTATTCCTGCGGCAATTGATAATAATAAAGTGATGGCATTCAGATTCCTCTCTGATGATGGTCAATCAGCCCCGTATTGGCGAGATGTTGGAACTTTAGATGCATTTTGGCAGGCTAATATGGATCTTGTTGCTATCACCCCAGAATTAAATATCTATGACCAAAACTGGCCCATCTGGACACACCAAAAACAATCACCTCCTGCCAAGTTTATTTTTAATGACGATGACGGCCGTCGAGGCTACGCCGTAGACTCGACAGTGTCAGGAGGTTGTATTATTTCTGGTGCTAAAATCAATCAATCTTTATTGTTTTCAGATGTGCATGTTCACTCTTATAGTAATATTGAACAATCGGTTATTTTACCTCAAGTCGATGTTGCTCAGCATGCGAATATTAAGCGCGCCATTATTGATGCAGGCTGCCAAATACCCGAAGGAATGAGCATTGGGATCAACAAAAAACATGATATTGAGCGGGGATTTCGCATTAGCCAAGATGGTATAGTTTTAGTGACCCAAGACATGCTGAACAAAAAAAATTGCCAGCTCAGTTGATTAGTCAGTGATATGCAATGTAGAGCTGACCTAAGTATTTTCCGAAGTAAATTACGCAGAATAACGCATACCCCAACTCACAAATAACATCTAAT
>Ga0316209_1003497_pt1 | contig 10593 bp, 8 predicted proteins | sample 6monopyrite_MG_FD_204945 | JGI IMG/M metagenome (GOLD analysis project Ga0316209, IMG submission 204945) | Microbial mat bacterial communities from mineral coupon in-situ incubated in ocean water Damariscotta River, Maine, United States -... | ecosystem: Environmental > Aquatic > Marine > Coastal...
CGCACAAGGAGCAGGGTATAAAAAACAGGTCTGTCCGATTACAAATTCAAACAGCGATTTGAAAATTTCCATGGGTAATTTACTGTTTGATCACGAGGGTAAAGAGCCTGCATTTGTTGGAGCCGATGATGGCCGGGCCGGTGTTAAAGAGTTATTCAGTATTGCAGCCGATTTGAAACCAGATGCGACCGGTAAATCTGCTGAAATATATGTCCATTTTGAATCAAGGAATTCGGGTACAGAGGGTGACCTTATTTTTTCTCATCCAACGAACAATGCTTTGCTTTTGCCAAATAAAAAACGGTATTGCGATGTTGAATTGGAAGTCTTGTATTGGAAAACTGATTTTAGCGTAAAAGCTCCCTGTTCCTAATCTTGGTAAATGGGTTAATCGGTAACTAAAAAGTGCATCTTAATGGATGCACTTTTTTATATGATCCCCCGTTTTTAAATTTTGACTAGGCCACTCGTTTCCTGATGAACTAAGCAAGTTGCGAATCCTCCGTTTAAGGGGGGTGTGGAGGTATGAGACGGGTAATTTACTGGTGAAGTTGTTCAATATAATAACGGGGAATCATTTTTTAATCATCTATCAGGATGGAAAAAGTAAAACTTTTAAGTTCGTTTAATGGAAAAATTGGGCGTACCGCTACCGTAGAATACGGGAAGCTGAGTGGTGCTTTTAACAATGAAGTAGCTAATGCTCTCAATAAATTTGAACTTAACTGTTGTGCAATCAGAATGGTTGAGGCAGATTCGAAAGGACTTAAATCCTTAACGCAAGAAACTTTTGTTCCTAAAGGCTTTAGCTCCAAATTGGCTAGTAGCGAGCTGCTGAATGCGATACAAGAGCGACAAAAAATTGAAGATAAAAGCTTTTTCAAAACCGAGAATATTAGCCTATTGGCAATAGAAGAAGTAATACAACGTAAGTTGTCTGGTAGTGATAATCGTTTTCCAGCCACAGATTTTGATGTGGCCATACTACGCTCAATTCAAGCACAATTTCCCCAAAGCGATATCGATAACCGCAAGTCATATTTAGACGAAAAGAATTTTGAATTACTGTGCGATTATACTGAGCAGATTCTGGATGGGATTACAAGATTGCTTGATGATGGGAACGAAATGGATAAAGAAAAACATTGTCCGACAGTTCACACATATTTTGATTACTGCCTAAACCTTCCAAATGAGAATACCTGTAGACAACGGCTTAGTACCGTTGTGCAACGATTTGTTCAAGATTCGTATTACGGACTAGAAACAAATAACCGCTCAATTGGAGCGAGTACTTTTGGTGTTAGAGATTGGGGAATTGCAGGAGGTGATGCTTTTAGGACGGCAGTTCAAGCCGCAGATATAGTAATGAAATGTCAATGTAGAGGCTTACAACCCGTAACAGATATTGGTCTTGATATAGCAGGTGGAAATATTTTAGTTGGTGACACATTTGTGCTTATTGGCAAAGACGAACTCTATCATGGTTTTTTAAACTATAAATCAAGAGGAGTACAAAACACATCTGTAATAAATAGGTTGACATATATGGGGCTTATTGATGGGAATCTGAGTAGGGATTCGGAATTAAACCGGCTTAATCTTAACCCATCAAAATTGGCTAGTGATGTCACCAAATGGCTTGAAGAACAGATTTGCCAAGGCAAAAAAATCGTTTGGGTTGGCACAGATCAACCTAAATTACGTTACTACAATACGGATGATGATTACGATAATGACACAGGACATGCTCCGTTCTATCATATCGACCTGTTTATAGCATTGATAGGAAAAGTTGCAGGCCAAGATGATTGTTTTTATTATTTGCTCGGAGTACCGTCTAACGATTATCAGGATTTGACCAATTTGGATGATGAATTACGGACGAACTACAAAAACACGGTAAACCAGTTGAGAGAACACGTGTGTACTACTGCTCATAAAATGGAGGATGAAGTTTGGCTAATATCAGGTATGAAAACCAAACTAAAAGCTATAGAACTGCCACTTCCTCTTCAGTTATCAAATAGAGCCGAAACGTTGGAAGATGTTGCAGCTTTTTGCAACGGCTTAGTGGAAAATAAAAATGGACAGGTAACGTACTATTTGCCAGTTAAAAAAAACACCGATAAATGCAGTCAGATAAAATACAAGGATGCCTTAAATCAAGTTTTTAAAACCTTTGAACAGTTTGAGAATATTGAACTGAAATTAGTCAATGCTGTTTATGAAAAAATGAGTGGGCTGCATTGTGTAGCCAAAGTGCTTCAACGTTTATCCTGAGCTTTAGCCAATAAAAAACTCATTAGTACGTTTTTTTGCTTACTGCGTACCCAAAGGCTTACTTCTTCCATTCCAAAAGTTGTTTTTTCGTTTTCGTTCTTAAATAGACCTTCCAATTCTTTGCTCAGAACTTCAAGTTTTTCTTCGAACTCTACGTTGTCAATGGAAAACGGCATCTTGTTTAGATAGTTAATCATAAGTTTTTCAAACGCATAAAGTCTCTTTTTACTTTTGAGATGACGATATGCAGACCGAGTGAAGTTCTCAACCAGTTCGTAATGTCCCAACTCGTAATGAATAATGGGAAGCAAAATGAGAGATGCGGTAGTAACTCCCTGTTTAATTTCGCTTTTGTCTTCTAGGATTTTATCTATCCATACCGCTGCCTCCTTAAAACGATGCATCAGAAAGTACATGACCATGATATTGTAAACGAAAGAAAGGTATCTGGCTTTGTTTATTTTATTCGTGTACTTTTTGAGTCCGTCTTCTATTTCTGGTACAAGAGCTTCTGCCTTTTCAAAATCACCAATGTTAATGTAGTGCAGGTGTTCAAGGAAACACACGTTCTGAAAAACTTCTCCATCTTCATTGTAGTTGGTGCTTTCCAACCCCTTCAATTCTTCAATGAGTTCGAGAAACCGTTCCGTCTTATTGGCCAATCGTGCTCTGCTAATGAGATTGGCTACACATATCTTGTAATTTATAGGCCTCTCTTGTTTAAAATGTGGGTTTTCACTAAACAGGCTGTATTGTTTTTCACAGTACTCATACGAATCTTGATGATTGCCAAAGAAAGAATGATAATTGAAATGGGCTGTGTAGAACATGCTTTGTAGAAGAAATGAGTTGCCAAGCTTTCCTCTAAAAATTTCAACTCCAGCAATTGCAGTTTCCAAACGGTGTGTAGTTATAGGGTTTTTAGTGTCTTCACCTGAGCGGAAGGCCGTAAATATTTCTCTGTTCTTGGAATCAAGTTCTGAAAGTGTGTTCTGGTTCACAGCCAATTGGCGCTGCTCCATCAGCAGGCGCAATACGGGTTCGGTCAAACTCTGTTCTTCAAACTCTTCCACAAAGAGAAGCTCTCTTTCCAATATTTCATGCGATAGATAAAACCGCTCGTATTTAGCAGCCAGATCCTTTGCCTTTGATAACGTTTTTTCTCGCAGGCCTTTCAATCCTTTGTCTCGGTAAAACCGCTCATCCTGCAATAACTCGTATATTCTGTTGTCGATAGAAAGCTCCGTGCGGTACGCCCGCATCTGCTTCATTACTTGCTCACGCAGCTGCTTTTTTTCTGCGGAGAGATATTTTACAAATGGTTTTTTGCTGTGTTTCGTTTTGAGTTTTTGCTCGTCATATTCTTCTTTCTGTGCATCCATAGCCTCAAACAATTCCATGTAATTGCTTTTGGCATCTCCACCCTTGGAAGCATTCACTTTAAAGTACCTTTTTTCAGAAGGTGTAAGTGATTTTATGAGCTGAAAAAGTTCTTCTTGAGTCGGCATGAACAAAGAATTTGCCCCAAAATACGGCTTTCAGTCCTATTCTCAAATCCTATGAGCGACTAGCCATTTTTAGCTATCGAATAATAATTAACTACTTGATTGTCAGTAGCTAGAATAAATGGCTATAAAAGGCTGTTTCTAAAAAAGCACCCTCAGAACTCCTAGAACTGGGAAAAAGTTGGTTAGGGTTGAGGAAGGTAGTCGGGCAATATTTGTCAGCGAAATCAAACAACCAAAAACTCTAATCATGAAAACGTTACACGAAAATCAAAACTGGAGCCTGAGCTTGAAAGCCGCTCCCACAATTACTAAGGAATCTCAGAGGTCACAAATTGGAGATGATGATGGTATTTCCAATAAGGCTATGAACGCGCTTATTGTGCTTTTAACGCTAATCACTCTTATAACTTCCATTGGAACCGCAGTAGCTAATGATGATGTAAAGTATCGCATTTTGTTACGTCAGGCCATGCTAGACATAGATCGTGCACACTACGAGAAGGCGCTTGTAAAGCTCTTGGAGGTGCGAGCAAATACGGAGGGCAGCGCTAATGTCAATCACCTTATTGGCACGTGCTATCTCCATGTTCCGAATAGTGATGAAAAGGCCGCGTTCTACTTGAGCCAAGCGGTAAACTCCACAAGTGCAGATTACCAAGAGTGGGATTTGGATGAGCAAAATGCTCCGCTTAATGTGGCCTATCATCTTGCCACGGTTTACGAAAGACTAGAGGAGTTTGACAAAGCGGCAGATTACTATGGTCAGTTTTTAGCAACCATGGAATCTCCTGATAAGCCGAACACGAGTCGCACCTATGCCATAATTAGCCAAAACGCAGATAAATGCAAAGTGGCATACGCCCAGAGGGCAGTGGATTTGAGCAATGAAAACGTAGTAGTTAACCAATAAAATTAGAAAACATGAAAACGATAAAAAACATATTCCCGGTAGCTCTTATTGCTGTTTTGAGCTTATCAATTACATCAACAGTAACAGCACAAATGAGCCCTTACAAGTTCGACCAGCTTTTTCAGCAAGCATTTGCTCAGGTGGTTGAAGGAAACCATGAAGATGCGTTGCCAATTCTTGAACGACTTTATCACGCTAACAGAACTCATGCACAAGTGGCTTATTTATATGGTGTTTGCCGAATGAATAGCAATGACCAAGATTTAGCTGTTACCAGAAAGGTACTAGAAGTAGCATCGGCCAACTTCGATTACAGACATAGATACGGATGCGTTGAAGATAAATCGGCTCCTGTAAAAGTGTGGTTTCATTTAGCTGAAGTTAACGCGCGCGAAAACAGGGTTGAAAAAGCAATTGAGTCATATAGAAACTATATGAGCTGTATTCCGCTGGCTTCTCTGAATCATAAACGAATGGTGAAGGATAGAATTTCTGAACTAAAGGAACAACGATTAGCGAATACAAAGTCAAATGAAAATGAACTCCTAGCAAACGTAAAGCCATGAACACAGCACAGAACAATCAGAGCAATTCGGAAGAATTGAGAGCATTGCGCCACGAAGAATGGTTAAGCTCATTGGCGAGTAAGCGGAAAAAAACGGAGCCAATCATTATAAAAATGCCAGTTCCAAAAATCGGTAAGACTGCCTTGATACTGTCAGAGCGCGAACTTGAAGTCTTGCAATTGGTTTCTTTCGGATACTCTACAAAAGACATTGCAGACGAGCTTTTTATTAGCCATCATACTGTAACAAATCACAGAAAGAACATGCTTACACGGTCTAGGTGTGGAAACGTAGCCGAACTTGTTAGAGTTGCAATAAATGAGAACCTGCTTTAGCGAGCAGGTTCTTTTTTATATCGCCTAACCCAAAAGGTGAACATGACGAATATGAAAATAACGGCAATGGTATTAAATACATCATGGTGATCGACAAAAGAGCCTCTATCAAGAATAATCCAAGACAAGCACATGCCCACAATTCGCCCAATGTTGATTACTTGTATGCCAGCAACTCCCAGAGGAATGAACCAAATTCTATTAAGCCATTTTCCAGGAAAAGAAATGATAAGGGCGGTAAGAACAAACATCATATCAATTCCGAGGCAGAAATTTTTGATGTAGATGTTTATTATCGAATCGTATAAATCTATATACCGTATGTTGAACACCTCGGCTTGGTAACCCAAAACGTTAAGAATGAAAACGCTTCCATGGGTTAAAGAAAGCATGGTATAATGTACAAAGTGACCATAATAAGTACTTATTACGGGCAGTTGCCAAACCACTTTACTAAACCACAGAAAGTAAACAGCACAAAGTGCTCCGAGCTTAGCCAGAAAGAGAAAGGTTTCCTTATTTCGTTTTAGAAACTGCATGTGCGCCAAAGGTAATTTGCTTAATCAAAGAATAATTCTGACGCCAAGCGGTCTGCAACTAATCTGCCTGAATTTGAAAGACGAATAGCCTGCTTATCAATTAGGAACAAGCTTGGTTCCTTCTCTTGCAAAGCTTGTTGAAGTTTGTCCCAGCTTCCTAAGGCTAGTTTGTCAACCTCGTTTTTCCGAATTCCCCACTTTGTTCTAAGTCCAATCATTATCTGTTCGTTTAATTGGTCTGTTTGTGTTAATTCTTCAATTTCAAAGTATGGTTTTGTATTGGAGATGTTAGAAACGTAAGCTGCATTGCTTCGCACGTTCCATTGTCTAGTTTTTCCGTTGAATGAATGGGCAGAAGGCCCTAATCCTAAGTACGGAATCCCTCTCCAGTAAGATGAATTGTGTTTAGAAATGAAGCCTTCTTGTGCAAAATTGCTGATTTCGTAGTGTTCAAATCCATTAGATGGAAACACGTCCATGTTCATTTTAAAGAACTCAGTTGAGCGTTTGTCATCGGGATGCTTTTCCAGCCCTTTCTTAATCCGGTTAGATAGAACCGTTTTATCCTCGATGGTTAATCCGTAACTAGAAATATGCTGTACGTTAAGGTTAAGAGCTGCGTCTAAATTGAACTCCCAATCTTTCTTGGTTTGGTTGGGTAAACCAAAAATGAGATCAATGCTAATGTTGTCGAAACCAAGTTCTTGCGCATTTTTTATTGCTTCAATCGCTTGCGTAGAACGGTGCATTCTATTCATCCATTTCAATTCTGCATCGATGAAAGATTGGGTGCCTAAACTCAATCGATTAACTCCAATTGCTCGAAGTTCGCTGAGCTTTTCGATGGATAGGTCTTCCGGATTTGCTTCAACGGTAATTTCCGCATCACCTTTAATTGAATGATACGTTGAAATCTGGTCAATAATCCGCTCCAAATCAACAGTAGGAAGTAGCGTAGGAGTGCCGCCCCCAAAATAGATGGTTGAGATAGATTCCTGGTTCAAATACTCTTTTTGAATCTCAATTTCCTTCAGAATTGAATCGACAATGCCATCCGAGTTCTTAAGGTTTGTGGTGAAGTGGAAATCGCAGTAATGACAGGCGCGCCTGCAAAACGGAATGTGAATGTAAATGCCTGCCATCAGGCTTTATTCAGCGTTATTCTGAATGTGGTTCCCTTGCCAATTTCAGAGTGGCTCACTATGATTTTGCCTCCATGATATTGTTCTACAATTCTTTTGGTGAGGGAAAGGCCCAGACCCCAACCTCGTTTTTTACTGGTGTAGCCAGGCTGGAAAACCGTTTCAAATTTGGAGCGAGCAATTCCTTTTCCTGTATCGGAAACATCGATTACCACTTTGGAATCAAGATCTACGGCAACCACATCAATGGCTCCTGAACCTCCCATCGCATCGATGGCATTTCTGCAAAGGTTCTCAATTACCCAAGCAAACAACGGAATGTTCATTGGCACTTGTGCGTTCTGAATTTCATCCACCTTCAGGCTAAAAACTACTTTCTTCGAACTTCTGGTTTGCATATAATCCAAGCTGTCGTGCAGCACCATGGCAAGGTTTACTGGTACGAGGTCTGGCACAGAACCAATTTTCGAGAAGCGTTCGGTAATGGTTTCTAAACGTGAAACATCTTTGGCCATATCATCTAACGTAGCAGAATCCACTTCTTTCAAACGCAAGTACTCAATCCATGCAATGAGTGAAGAAAGAGGTGTGCCTAGCTGATGTGCCGTTTCTTTGGCCAATCCTACCCAAACTTGATCTTGCTCTGCTTTTCGGGCAAAACTGAACGCGAAATAGGCTACCAGAATGAAAATTGAGATGATTCCTAAACTCACATACGGGTAATATTTCAGTTGGTAGTAAAGGTCAGAATTATCGTAGTGAATGAAGTTCTTGGTGCCACCATAGAGTTCAATCTCAATTGGCACATTTCTACCTTTAATCTTCCTTAATTGTTCTTGCTGATATGCGGGATCCTGACTTTTTTCTTCATCATAATTACGAATAGAAATGATGCGGTCTTCGCCATCGGTGAGCACCAAAGGAATGGTGGTGTTGGATTTAACCACTTCAAATACAAAGCTGAGATCAGCATTTTGGTCGGCAGAATTGGCAAGAAATTTTGTGCCCTTGGCCCAAAGTTCAACCTTGTGCCTTTCCTGTAGGGCTAACCTATTTACCAACTGATTGGTGTACAACAACGACCCAATGCCAATTACTAAGGCAATGGCCACAAGCACTTTTTTCCAACGTTGTTTTTGGGAGTATATATTCACTTTAGGGGTGTCAGATTTAGCCTGACAAATTACGGAAACGAAGGACTGTTGGTTTTATTGAATACTTGTGAAAAAGAGACCCTTCCTTCGTCAGGGATGCGCGCGTGGATAGCGAAAATTTGCTACGGCTCAAATTCAATCTCAAACCCTCCTTCGGTTTCTTCTTCGTCAGGTTCGGAAGAAAACAGGCCTTTCTTTTTCTTCTTCTTTTTCTTCTTTTTCTCAGGTTCAACCGTTTCCTCTTCCGATTTATTGTTGTCCTTAATCGGTGTGTTTTCGTCTTCTTCCAATCTAAATTGAACTTCTTCCGTTTCTTCCTCTTGAGATGAACTACCGCTGAATTCGTCTTTAAACAATTGCTTAATGGTCTGACCTTCTTTCTTAAAATCGTCTTTCAGTTTCTTTCGTACTTCACGTTTGTCAAAGCCAACTTTTAGATCACCTGGTTTTCCGCGTACCCAAAGGAATAAACGGGTTTTGCCCTTATTGTCAACTATTTCGTGCCCATCAAATGTCTGTGTCTTCTTAACTTTTCTTCTCAATAAATCATTGAGCAATAGATTGACGTGATAATCCATTTCTTGGTCAAATGCATGCTCTCCAAACACTTGTACGTTTAGAATGCTGCTTGAGATGCTCATTTTTGGGATGAACAGTTTGCTGTCGCGAATAGACAATTGATTTCGTAGCGTATCGAATTTCACATCTTGCAATTCATCCACGCTGATGAATCGAGACATGGCCATAAGTGGCTCGAAGTCAATTAACTGTCCGCCACTAATCTCGATGTCGGTTTCAACTTCCAGTTTATCCATCAATACTTGGTATTCTTTGTCCAAGTAAACCGTGGTAAGAAGGGTAGCGGAAGCTTTGCCTTTTAGTGCCGAAGAGGTAATGGTGGTTTGTCCGAAATTGTTCCACTCCGAAAGCGCTCGACTCATGTTAATGTTTCGGAGCGTTGGGTTCATTTCCAGTACGAAGCCGGCAGTGTTTGGTCGAAAGCTGAGGTTTGTGGATACCTGCCCATCTAGTGCATTAAATTTGAGATTGGAGATGTTTAATACATCATTTTCCATATTGATGAAACCAGCAACGTTGGTGGCTGTGAAATCATTGTAAGCCACTTTTTCTATGGTCGAACTTAAGTTAATCGTAGTGGGACGGGAAGAAGTACCTGCATCAGTTTCGGAAGATGTGAACTGCCATTCTGTTGGAAGTTTACTTACATCCAAATCTTTAATGTTGATGGTTCCGGTAAGGTTTAGCGGAGTGCTGGAATTGGTTAAAAGCTCCTTCAATCTGGCAACTTCAACTTCTCCAGTAAATTCTATATGACCGATTTTTCCTTTACAATCCTTCACTACCGTTTTGTCCAGTTTCATCTCAATTTGTGCACTAAACTCTTTTATTTGAGGAATTCCATCTTGGAATTTTAAGTTGGTGTTAGCCAAATTCACCACTCCAGACCAGCGCATTTGTTTTAGTTCTTTCACCGTTGTTTGGAATTCCTTTCCTAGTGGACCTTCAAAATCTAATGTCCAAGAAATTGCTCCAGAACCTTCAATTTCTTCCTGAATTTCGGCCACTTTTATAAGTTCCTCCAATCTTGATTTACCCGTGCAACTCAATCTTAATCTAGGGTTGGAAAGGTCTGTAAGTTTTCCTTTTCCTTTCACTTCTCCATTAGGTGTCTTTAGTTCGAATTTATCGAACGTGATTTCCATTGCCTTTGATTGCTTAATGTCTTTCATGAAGAGTTTCCCTTCAAAATTCAGGTCGGTAACATCTGTTTGCTGGAAAACAAGACTTCCATTTCGGGTTCTAATTGTCGCGTCCAATTGAGGGCCTTGGTCTTTGGTGAATGGGCCATTCAAAGAGAATATTATATCAGATTTCCCCTTAATGTTCAGGGTTCTAATATTCTCTGGCATTTGTGGCCAGATGTGATGCAAAAGCACGCTAGGTTGAACTCCTCCAGCATGAACCTTCATTTCCATGTTTGTGCCGCCATCAACGCGAGTCCATTCTGCGTCCAACACCATTTCATTTCCCGCCATAATAGCGTTACCCATTTCGATGGTGTAAATCTTATCCTCGGAGTTGATGTTAAGCACCCCAGCCAAGCTCAGAGGCATTGCTATTACGCGGTCGCTACC
>Ga0316209_1003498_pt1 | contig 10589 bp, 5 predicted proteins | sample 6monopyrite_MG_FD_204945 | JGI IMG/M metagenome (GOLD analysis project Ga0316209, IMG submission 204945) | Microbial mat bacterial communities from mineral coupon in-situ incubated in ocean water Damariscotta River, Maine, United States -... | ecosystem: Environmental > Aquatic > Marine > Coastal...
TCGTAAGTAGGCTAGAACTAGCAATTAATTTTATACGTTGTTAGCAAACGTTTTTAATAATATTCTATATTATTTGTACTACTTGTATTCCCAGAGGTGTCTTCATACACGCTAATTGGATGGTTTTCAAAATCATACATATAATTGTATGTAGTAATTCCACCACCTGCACGACTAATTGAAGTAATGTTATTTTTTAGGAAAGGAAAACTATAGCCTTCAAAACTGCTACCTATAAAAACTTGGACATATTCCAAAAAGAATTCTATAAATCGCTCAATGTATATAGATTCTAACTGACCATAAAACGGATTAATTTTATTGTCATAGCTTAATGTGTATTCTATTAATAGATTGTCGGTATTATCATAAGATTTTGCAGTAGTAATGTTTCCGCTTGAATTATATTCGAAATTTGTGTAATGATTACTGTTAGTAAGCTTTACTACTAGACCTAGACTATTTAATTCTAATTCTACTTCAGAATTTGAATTTCCCTCTATCGTACCTGTTAAGGTAACAATGTTGTTGTCGTATACTAGGCTTACATTTTCAGTGTTTGAAGAATAACTTGTTAAATTACCACTAGTGTTATAATCAAAAATGTAGCTGTCACCAAATGTTGAAGAACCTGTTTCTTGATAATCTCTAACTGTCAACCAACCTTCCGAATTATATATGTAATCAGCTACCCAAACAAGATTTGGCAAAGTTCCAGTTGAACTTGAAAGTAAATTTTCATCATTATAGTCATAATCTACTTTTATGTTTTCTGATATTTTTTCTGTTTTTACTAATTTGTTTTCGATTGGTTCAGGTTCTTGAGATTCAGTATTATTGTCCGATGAACAAGAGAAAATTAGGATGTTTAATAAAATCAGGGCAAAAAATAATGTTGTTTTTTTCATATATTTCTGTTTTGTCAAATGTTTGCCAATAATCATGATATGAACTTTTTTAATTGTTTATATCAGAAGTTACCTGCCTGTCGGCAGACAGGAACGAAGTTAGCTGTTTTTTAAGAGAAAGTCAAATAGTTGCTTTACTAAAAAAAGGGTATTAAAAAAGCCCCAAAACAGTTGTTTCGAGGCTTTTTCCCTAAAGATAACCCTATCTTAATGCTCATTCAATCTAAAGTCTGGATAGGCGTCCATACCATGCTCATGCGCATCAAGGCCTTCCAATTCTTCTCGTTCAGAAACTCTTATTCCAACAAATTTTTTCAGTATATAAAAGATAAGGAATGACGATACTATACATATTGCAGCATAGGATCCAACTCCTATTAACTGGCTAAAAAACTGATTCCAACCAGCAAGATTTCCAAATAATCCAACTGCTAATGTTCCCCAAATACCACATACTAAGTGTACAGCAATTGCACCAACAGGGTCATCTAGTTTTATTCTGTCAATTAACGCTACGGCAAATACAATAATTGCACCAGCTACAACTCCAATTATAATAGCATCCGTTGGACTCATTTGGTCTGCTCCTGCAGTAATTCCTACTAACCCTCCAAGTATGCCATTTAAAAACATAGTTAAATCTAAATTCTTGAATTTAAAAGCCGAAACAAACGCTGCGGCAACACCACCTGCTGCAGCCGCTAAACAAGTTGTTACTAAGGTTAATGAGGTGGCTGCTGGATCGGCAGATAATACTGACCCTCCATTAAACCCAAACCAACCTAACCATAAAATAAGTACTCCAGCTGTGGCTAAAGGAATGTTATGACCTGGAATGGCACGAATTTTCCCATCTTTAAATTTACCAATACGAGCTCCAAGTAGGCAAACCGCAACTATTGCAGCCCAACCTCCTACAGAATGTACTAGTGTTGATCCTGCAAAATCATAAAAAGGGGTTTCTAATTTTTGTAAAAACCCGCCTCCCCATTTCCAAGAACCTGCTATTGGATAAACTATACCAACATATAAAACAGTAAAAACCATAAATGGACCTATTTTAATACGTTCGGCAACTGCGCCAGAAACAATAGTTGCAGCAGTTGCAGCAAACATACCTTGGAATAAAAAATCAGTCCAGTAAGTGTAACCTTGGTTGTAGTTTAAGTCTAGAGCACCATCAATAAGTGGAGCGTCAAGGCCAAATCCGGCAAAACCTAAAACTCCTAGAGAGTCTTCAGTAAATCCTGGATACATAAGATTGAATCCAACTAAGCAATATAATAGTAACCCAACAGTAATTATAAAAATGTTCTTAAAAAGTATATTTAGGGTGTTTTTTTGTCTGGTTAGCCCAATTTCTAGGAAAGCAAATCCTAAATGCATAAAGAAAACCAGAGCTGTACAGATCATCATCCATACATTATTTGTAGTAAGTAATTCCATTGTTTTAATTTTTTTGATTGATTACCTCAATGTTTCTCTGCCTTTTTCTCCAGTTCTTATTCTGTAGCCTTCAATAATATCAGAAACGAATATTTTTCCATCGCCAACCTCGCCAGTTGATGCAGCTTCTAAAATTGTTTTAATAGTTACATCAAGGAAATCATCATTAACAACTATAGAAATATATCTACGTTGAATATCACTAGTACTATAAGCAATACCTCGATAAACGTGTCCTTCTTTTTCGTTGCCTATTCCAGTTACATCCCAATAGGTAAAAAAATTGACGCCAACCTCGTGCAACGCATCTTTTACCACACGATATTTTGATTTTCTAATAATAGCTTCTACTTTTTTCATGATTGAAATTTTAGTTGAATAATTATTCTGTATTTGTTAGTTAAAAAATTTACAGAAATTTAATATTTAGGGGATTAGATGTCCAAAATTATAATATATATTTTTAACCCCTAATATTTTAAAGGTTGTATATATATTTTTAATGATTAATAAATTTTAACCCTAAAAAATTGAGGGTATGATAATAATTTCTGCAAAATAGCATTAAAGTGTTAATCTCTTTTTTAAGAATCATTAAAAGAAACATATTATTAATATAAAATTCGTATCATTTATTATTTTTCGCAAACGATTTCGTAATAAATTTTTCTTTTTTATAAATAATTCATAATTATCTATTTGATAAAATCTTGATGCAAAAATTGTGTAAAATGCATTTTAATTTTATTTAATTCTGAATTTCGGAAAAGTGTTTTAGCTTTTTTTATAATCAATTCCTAGCTCATATATTAGTTAATTCATAAGGTGAAAAAAACCTATAAATTTTATGAATTATGCTGAAGAAACAAGGACTGTATTTACCCGAATTTGAACATGATAATTGTGGTGCTGGATTTATATGTAGTTTAACCGGAAAACGTTCTAATGACATTATTCATAAAGCGTTAGAAATTTTAGTAAAACTAGAACACAGAGGTGCAGTAAGTTCAGATGGTGTTACAGGCGATGGCGCAGGTATTTTAATTGATATACCGCATAAGTTTTTCAAAATATTTTGTGAGTTTGAATTGCCTGAACAAGGAGAATATGCTGTTAGTAATGTGTTTCTTCCTAGAAAGGAAAATCAACGTCAATATTGTATCGATATTTTTGAAAAAGAAATAGAAAATCAAGGCCTTAAACTCATTGGCTGGAGAGACGTTCCAGTGAACAGTGATATTTTAGGGACAATTGCAAAAGCAACAGAACCTTTTGTAAAGCAAATTTTTATTGGAAAGACTGACGATGAGCAAACCGAAAGAGAATTCAACTTAAAACTATTTGCTGCCAGAAAAATTGCCGAACATATAATATATGATTCAAAATTATCTGAATCTAAATTCTTTTACCTACCAAGTCTATCTAACAAAATAATAATTTTTAAAGGCTTGTTGATGCCTGAACATATAAACGAGTATTATCTGGATTTATTCAATTCGGCATTAGATACACGTTTAGCATTGGTACATCAACGTTTTTCAACCAACACCTTTCCAACTTGGGATTTAGCACAACCCTTTAGATACATTTGTCATAATGGTGAGATTAATACATTAAGAGGAAATGTTTCTAGAATGTTTTCGCGAGAAGAAATCATGGAAAGTCCATTATTTGGTGATGATATCAAGAAAATAATCCCAACGGTTTTAAAAGGAAAATCAGATTCTGCAACCTTAGATATGGTTGTTGAATTGTTATTAATGACAGGGCGTTCACTTCCAGAAGCTATGATGATGTTAGTTCCAGAAGCTTGGGAGAAAAACCCAAACATGTCTGATACTAAAAAAGCTTTTTACGAATACAATTCATGCTTAATGGAACCTTGGGATGGACCAGCTTCCATACCTTTTACAGACGGTAATTTTATTGGAGCGGTTTTAGACCGAAACGGTTTGCGCCCTTCAAGATATACAGTTACTAAATTGGGTAATGTTATTATGTCTTCAGAAACTGGAGTTGTAGATATAAAACCTGAAAACGTAGAGTATCATGGTCGTTTAGAACCAGGTAAAATGTTTTTAGTAAACATGAATGAAGGCAGAATTGTTAACGACGAAGAAATTAAGGAAGAAATTGCTAAAAAACATCCTTACCGAAAATGGTTAAATGAAAACCTAGTCCATTTACGAGATCTTTCAGCTAAAAAAGGACCAATTAAATATGATGAAATTGAGCTTAAAAAGCGTGAAATTATTTTTGGTTATACTCAAGAAGACCTAAATACGATTATTCGTCCAATGGCTCAATTGGGAAAAGAACCTATTGGCTCAATGGGAAGCGATGCACCAATTGCTATTCTATCTAAAAGACCGCAACTAGTTTACAATTATTTTAAACAGCTATTTGCGCAAGTTACAAATCCACCATTAGATGGTATTCGTGAAGAACTAATAACAGACATTAGCTTGACTTTAGGGAGTGATGTTAACTTTTTTGATATAAATGCCGAACATTGCAAAAAGCTAAAAATTCAGAATCCTGTAATCTCAAAACACGATTTAGATAAAATAAGAAATTATGATTCCAATCCAGATTTTAAAGTTGAATCTATCTCGATTTTATACCAAGTAAATCGTGGATTAAATGAGCTGGAAGTTGCACTTGAAAATTTAGTAACTAAAGCTTCAAAAGCAATTGACAATGGTGCAAATATTATTATTTTGTCAGATAGATTTGTAGATGAAAATCATGCACCAATTCCTGCACTTTTAGCCTGCTCTTATGTAAATCATGCATTACATAAACTAGAAAAACGCTCTAAAATTAGTTTGATTATTGAATCTGCTGAACCCAGAGAAGTTCATCACTTCGCCTTACTGTTTGGTTATGGAGCAAGTGCTGTAAATCCATACATTGTAAATGAAATTGTTCAAAAGCAAATAGAAAGTAAAGACGTTACAGATCTAGAATATTTAATAGCTATAAAAAATTATAATAAAGCTGTTGGAAAAGGAATATTGAAGGTGATGAACAAAATTGGGATTTCTACTTTAAATTCATATCGTGGTTCACAATTATTTGAATGTATAGGAATAAATTCTTCCACAGTTGAAAAATATTTTCCCAACACAACTACAAGAATTCAAGGTATTGGTTTAAGAGAAATTGAACAGGAAATTGTAAAGCGACATAAAAAAGCTTTCCAACAAAACGATGTAAATGTTGATATTGAAATTGGAGGTGATTACAGATGGAGACGTGGACAAGAAAAACACATGTTTAATCCTTTAACAGTTGCCAAACTTCAAGAATCGGTAAGAACCAATAAAGCTTCTACTTTTAAGGAATATTCGGAATTGGTGAACAACCAATCTAAAAACTTAATGACCATTAGAGGCTTGTTTGAATTTGATCAATTTGACCCAATTCCAATTGATGAAGTAGAACCTTGGACAGAAATTGTAAAACGATTTAAAACTGGAGCCATGTCTTATGGTTCGATTAGTAAAGAAGCCCATGAAAATTTAGCAATTGCGATGAACAGGATTGGAGGAAAATCTAATTCTGGTGAAGGTGGCGAAGACCAAGAACGATTTTACAAAAGCTCGCAAGGCGACTGGAAAAATTCTGCTATAAAGCAAGTGGCTTCAGGTCGTTTTGGTGTCACTTCAAACTACTTAACAAGTGCCAACGAAATACAAATAAAAATAGCACAAGGTGCAAAACCTGGTGAAGGTGGTCAATTACCTGGTCCTAAAGTAAACCCAGAAATTGCTAAAACTAGAAATTCAACACCTTATGTTGGACTAATTTCACCGCCACCACATCATGACATTTATTCTATTGAAGATTTGTCACAACTTATTTATGATGTAAAATCAGCAAACAGGACAGCCAGAATTAACGTCAAACTAGTATCAGAAGTTGGTGTTGGTACAGTTGCAGCAGGTGTTGCTAAAGCAAAAGCAGACGTTATTTTAGTCTCTGGTTTTGATGGTGGTACAGGAGCTTCTCCATTAACATCCTTACGTCATGCAGGTTTACCTTGGGAATTAGGTATTGCTGAAGCACAACAAACTTTAGTGATGAACGACCTCAGAAATCGTGTGGTTTTAGAGTGCGACGGACAATTAAAAACAGGACGTGATGTTGCCATTGCATGTTTATTAGGCGCAGAAGAATTCGGTTTTGCAACAGCACCTTTAGTAGCTTTGGGTTGTATTATGATGCGTGTGTGTCACCTAAATACATGTCCAGTTGGTATTGCAACACAGAATCCTGAATTGCGTAAAAAGTTTAAAGGAAAACCAGAACACGTGGTTAATTATATGTATTTCGTAGCACAAGAATTGCGTGAAATTATGGCAAAATTGGGCTTCAGAACCATTAATGAAATGGTTGGTCAATCTCAAAAATTAAACAGAAATAAAGCCATTGATCACTACAAATCTTCAGGTATTGATTTAACGCCAATTTTACATAAAGTTGAAGTTGCTGAAAATGTAAAATTATTCAACACCTATTGTCAAGACCACAACTTAAATGTGCATTTAGATTTCAAAATTATCAAGCAAGCACATCAGGCGTTATTCCGAAGACAAAAAACACATTTAGAATTACCAATTACTAACATTGATCGTGCTGTTGGTGCGATTGTAAGTAACGAAATTTCAAAAATATATGGCGCAGATGGTTTACCAGAAGACACTATAGATATAGATTTTAAAGGTTCTGCAGGACAAAGTTTTGGTGCTTTTGCTACCAAAGGTTTAAAATTTACAGTTCATGGAAACACTAACGATTACCTTGGTAAAGGATTATCAGGAGGCAAATTAATCATAAAAATACCCGAAAAATGTACCATTGTTCCGGAAGATAATATTATTACAGGAAACGTTACTTTATATGGAGCAACTTCGGGAGAAGTATATATTAACGGAAAAGCTGGAGAGCGTTTTTGCGTTAGAAACTCTGGCGCAAAAGCAGTTGTAGAAGGTATTGGTGATCATGGTTGCGAGTATATGACAGGAGGCATTGCTGTTATTCTAGGCGCTGTTGGAAGAAATTTTGGAGCAGGAATGAGTGGTGGAATTACATACGTTTTAGATGAAAACAAAACCTTCAAACAAAACTGTAATTCAGAGGATTTAAATATCGATCCTGTTACCAATGTTGAAGATCAAGTACAATTAGAACAGCTTGTTGAAAATCACTTCCTTGCAACTGGAAGCCCTTTAGCAAGACGCCTTTTAGATGATTGGAAAAACAATCTTCCTAAGTTTAAAAAAGTGTTGCCAGAAGAATACAAACAAGCCTTATTACGATTAGAACAAGAAAAATTAGAATTAGTGTAAATTATGGGAAAGATAACAGGATTTTTAGAGTATGAGCGTGAAAACGAAGGTTATGTAAAGCCCAAAAAGCGTATTACAAGCTATAAGGAGTTTACTATTCCATTAGATGAGGATAAACTAAAGAATCAAGGAGCACGATGCATGGATTGTGGCATTCCATTTTGTCACAGTGGTTGCCCTTTAGGAAATTTTATACCAGATTTTAACGACAAGGTGTATAAAGGCAAATGGAAAGAAGCTGCCGAAATATTACATAAAACCAACAATTTTCCAGAGTTTACAGGAAGACTATGTCCTGCACCTTGTGAAGAAGCTTGTGTTTTAGGAATCAATGAAGACCCTGTAACTATTGAGAATATTGAAAAAAACATTGTTGAAACTGCATTTAAAGAAGGTTGGATTACAGCACAACCACCAAAAGTTAGAACTCAAAAAACAGTTGCGATTATTGGTTCTGGACCTGCTGGTTTAGCGGCAGCTCAACAACTAAATCGTGCAGGACATTCAGTTGTTGTTTTTGAACGTGATGAAAAAGTTGGTGGATTATTACGTTACGGCATACCTGATTTTAAAATGGAAAAAAACGTTATCGACAGACGCATTAAAGTTTTGGAAGAAGAAGGTATTATTTTTAAAACCAATTCGAATGTTGGTGTTAATGTTGAAGCTAACGTTATAAGAGAAGCCTTTGACGCAGTTGTTTTATGTGGTGGAGCAACGGTTAGACGGCATATTCCAATTCCTGGAGCTGACCTAAAAGGCGTGACACAATCCATGGATTTTTTAAAATTGAATAATCAATATGTAGATGGCCTATTAGATTTTAAAGATATTATTTCTGCTGAAAATAAAAATGTCATTGTTATTGGAGGAGGTGATACAGGAAGCGATTGCATAGGCACATCTAATCGTCATGGAGCTAAATCAGTTACAAACTTTGAAATATTAAGCAAGCCTTCAGAGGGACGACCAGCAAACCAACCTTGGCCTTATTGGCCAATGAAATTAAAAACAACATCATCTCATCAAGAAGGTGTAGAACGTTTCTTTAGTATTTCTACAAAAGAGTTTCTTGGTGATAAACATGGAAATTTAAAAGGATTAAAAACGGTAGAAGTTGAATGGATTTATAAAGAAGGTGAAAGACCACAGCTAAAAGAAATTGAAGGAACAGAAAAAGAATGGAAATGCAACTTAGCCTTATTAGCACTTGGTTTTACAGGAGCCGAAAAGACATTAGCAGATCAATTTGGTTTAAAGATGGATTTCAGAACCAATATTGAAGCATCAACAAAAGATTACAAAACCAATGTTCCTGGTATATTTGCCGCTGGAGATATGCGACGTGGACAATCGTTAATTGTTTGGGCAATTTCTGAAGGTCGTCAAGCTGCACATCATGTAGACAAATATTTAATGGGAGAATCTTATTTACCTTTAAAAGATGATAGTGATTTGCCTAGTGTGTAAATATTTAATTATATAAATTAGGATATTAGAATTCGTTTTTCAATATTTGAATTAACAAATGCAAAAACAAATAATAAATATCATTTCTATTATTATCGTCGTGATTATTTCACAACGCTAAGGAATGGTATTGAAAATTTTAACTATAAATTGAAAAGCCTTCCCTATAGCGGAAGGCTTTTTATTTTGATAAAGTTTTAAGTATTGCAACTGATATTAAATATAACTAAAACAAAAATCCCCTTTTGGGTTTGGGGCTGGAAGGCTTTTTATTGCATTATTTTAAAGTTTTGAGCATCATATATTATTTAATCTAAATAATTGATAAATATATAGTTATATGTTTTTTTGATAAAATGACTTTAGACTATTTATAAGACACAATCATTAGTAAAATGCGTAAAAATTTAATTTCGAACCCTCTAAGCTTTGCTTAGTCAGACAAACATAAAATGAAAGCATTAAATAAATACAGTAAAACAGTCACGCAAGATCCAACCCAACCTGCGGCACAAGCCATGTTACATGGAATTGGTTTGACGAGTGAAGATTTTGAAAAACCTTTGGTTGGAATTGCAAGTACAGGTTACGAAGGGAATCCTTGTAACATGCACCTTAATGATTTAGCCAAATTAGTAAAACAAGGTACGCTTAATGAAGATGTAGTAGGGTTAATTTTTAACACCATCGGAGTAAGTGATGGAATTTCTATGGGAACTCCAGGAATGCGTTACTCGTTACCTTCGAGAGATGTTATTGCTGATTCTATGGAAACAGTGGTACAAGCTATGAGTTATGATGGATTGGTTACTGTGGTTGGCTGTGACAAAAATATGCCTGGAGCTTTAATGGCAATGATTCGTTTAAACAGACCTTCCATTTTGGTATATGGTGGAACTATTGATTCAGGTTGCCACAATGGTAAAAAACTGGATGTGGTTTCCGCTTTTGAAGCTTGGGGAAGTAAAGTGGCTGGAACAATGGAGCAAGAAGAATTTGAATGTATCGTTAAAAAAGCAATTCCTGGAGCTGGTGCTTGTGGTGGCATGTACACAGCAAACACCATGGCATCAGCAATTGAAGCTTTAGGGATGACTTTGCCTTTCAATTCATCTAATCCAGCCAGAAGTGAAGCAAAAACGCAAGAAGCGATTAAAGCTGGTGAAGCCATGAGATTGTTGTTGGAAAAAGACATTAAACCATCAGATATTATTACCAGAAAATCACTTGAAAACGCCATTCGGTTAGTCACTATTCTTGGAGGCTCTACAAACGCTGTCTTACACTTTTTAGCAATAGCCAGAGCAGCCCAAATAGATTTTACACTATCAGATTTTCAAAAGATAAGTGACAACACACCTTTTTTAGCCGATTTAAAACCTAGCGGAAAGTATTTAATGGAAGATGTTCA
>Ga0316209_1003499_pt1 | contig 10585 bp, 8 predicted proteins | sample 6monopyrite_MG_FD_204945 | JGI IMG/M metagenome (GOLD analysis project Ga0316209, IMG submission 204945) | Microbial mat bacterial communities from mineral coupon in-situ incubated in ocean water Damariscotta River, Maine, United States -... | ecosystem: Environmental > Aquatic > Marine > Coastal...
TAATTACAGTCCAGGGTGCATCCGCTGTATCGGTATAAAAGAACATAGATTGTTTAGCTTCTGTATACTCATCCCACTTATCAAGTGAGGCTAAATCAATAGGGCTTAGTTTCCACTGCTTTAAAGGATCTTTCCGACGTGACTGAAAACGTCTGAATTGTTCATTTCGACTCACCGAAAACCATAATTTAAAAACTTTAATACCACTGCGAACTAACATGCGTTCAAGATCTGGCGCCTGACGCATAAATTCCAGATATTCCTTTGGCTTACAAAAGCCCATCACTCTTTCAACACCAGCACGGTTGTACCAGGATCGATCCATTAATACGAGTTCACCAGCTGTAGGTAAATGCTGTAAGTAACGCTGGAAGTACCACTGACCTTTTTCAAATTCACTTGGCTTTTCCAGTGCAACTACACGTGCACCACGAGGATTCATATGCTCCATAATACGTTTTATGGTGCCACCCTTACCGGCCGCATCACGCCCTTCAAAAACAATTAAAATACGCTGCCCCGTTTCTTTAACCCAACTCTGCATTTTTAATAATTCAATTTGCAAATCTTGCTTTAAGGATTCATATTCCTTACCACGCATTTTTTCACTATAAGGATAATTAGCATTAGATAATATCTTATGCTTATCGGTGGTTAATATAGATTCATCGATAGACTCAACAATTAAATCATCGCTCATGAAATCTCCAGAAAAAGTTAAGAATACACCTTCATTCTAAGAGATTGAGAAAAGACGTTATTGATAAAAATCAACTGTCAATAGAAGATAAAAAACAATATAAAATTACTGAAATAACAGTATACGGGATGATCAGCTTTACTTCACAGGTAATATAATTCTGCGGTCAAGCCCAACACTTATAAGCTGATTAGATGATTTACGCCATTAAATTTTTCTATAAGAAGGTTTTCTTATCACTGTCGAATAACACTTTAAGTATTTTTTATAAAAGTGTCATCATAGAAACAGAGGAAAAATATCGGTAAATGAATAACATATCTAATAATTGATTTTTAAGTGGGTTTTATACGGATAGTACTTAATGACATTAAATGTGTTTATAAAATCACTAAGTCAAAATCGAGTTACAACTGCACTGGCGAAACAAATTGCGAGGACCCTGACCCACATGAAATTACTGTTTTCATTGCTGTTTCTATAGAAACATCCACATCCGTTATCTCAGTATTATTGACGTGATATATAAATCCAGTCGTTGGATTAGGCCCACAAGGAACAAACACCGTTGAGTGTGTATCACCTATCTCGTCTACAACAAACCCTGTCACAGAAACGCCTTTATCTGCTAAATTAACTAATACCACCTTACGAAACAAACCTTTCTGTTTACCACTAATTTGATCTGTAATTTCTTTTATAGCTTTATAACCGGGCACTCTAAATAGAATATGTTGTTCAAAAAATTGATATAAACCATTACCTATTTTTGTTCTTACTAGCATGCCAATTACTGAGAGTACAGCAAACACACTTATCATACTAAACATAATTGCCGTGGTATCACTCATTGAATATAGTGACATTAAGTAATTCGTTAAAGGTCGACTACCCTCTTCAAAAATTGAAAAGAACCACTTAAATATTTGAATAACGACAATAATCGGCAGCAGCACAATTAAGCCACCAATAAACATATTGATGAAAAACTTTCTTATATGATTCATTTATAAATTCCTAATACGTAAAACAATCTCAATGCTATTCAATCTTTTGTTCGTAGATTAATCTTTACTAGCGATGAGTGATTATACAAAGAGTCTGGCTTTCATTGTGCATAATATCCACATAGTACGCGGCAAACATTGGAATAATGTAGTTCTATGTAATTTCTATAAAACACAATGCAAAACGCCCGCATAAGCGGGCGTTTTAGAAATTTTTATCATTTAGCTGTATTAGCAACCAGATTTGTCACAATCTTTGTCGAAAGCACATAATGTAAGTATCAGTACTGTTACAGCAACCGCACTTACCATGCCTGCGATGGTCAACGCATCAAAAGTAGTCATTCTACAATTCTCCACACACTAAATTTTTCAGAATCAGTATATTAGTATGTAATCATACAATTAACCAGCGATTGATCACGATATATGTCACAAAAATTGAAAAACTAGTCAATTCAAGCAATTAAGCATCCTTCAAACGGGTGAAATATAAGTTTACAGTGAGAAAATTGAAATAAACCCCTTTTACATTATGCTAAAGCATGGCTGCTTTAGTAATGATAATCATGCAAGTTTTCACATGATGAACATCCTTGCTCATTGTTGTGAAGCTATACCGTGCTTGATATAACTAAAAGAATTAAGTGCATACTATCCACTCATTATTCGTATTTGAAGCCTCGAATTTCTTTTATAAATTTAATTCCCAAATAAACTTTTAAGTTTATCTTTCGCTTTATCTTTAACAGCCTCTTTTTTTGCATCTACCTTGCTATCCACTTTTTCCTGAAGCTTGGCTTTTTCTTCATCAATCTTTTGCTGTGCTTCTGCTTTTAGCTTGTTTAATTCTGCATCGATAATATCTTTTTTGACAATATCGCTAGCACGATCTGTTAAGCGTTTTATTATTTCACTGGCAAGTTCACTCGCCGTAGCACCCTTATTACCGCCAAGCTTGGTCATATCCAGGCTCGGTAATTTAAGCTTATATTCCTTATTTTTCAGGTCGGCCACCTTTGCCTGTATAGTGCCATCAGCAAATGTAAGCTTGCGTATTATCAAGCGCGGTTCTACTGCACTGCTATCAGCCGGAGCCTGAAATTGTGTAGTATCTGTAGAACCTGCAGTAAGGTTGTTTTTAATTTCATTAAGATTAGTTTTTTTATCTTCGTTAACTTCAACGAACACCTGTGGTGCTAGCACTGTAATTTCATTGATAATGTATGGTTCTTCCTGCAATGATGGTAGATCGATAGCTGCACGAATTTCTCCTAGAGAAAATGCATTTGCATAACCGTAGCCAGCTGGGTTGCTTACCGTTAGGCCTGTAATGCCAGCGGCTCCATCAGACAGATTAATTTTGACACTATCAACGAGTACAGAAGTCTGTGTAGCTTCACTACCATATTTTTCAATGGCTGCTTCAACCAGGGAGTCAAGATTAGTCAATAGGTAATAAAGGCTGCCACCTATAGCTATAACGACAATCAGTAGTAAACCAAGAATGACTTTTTTCATATGTATCCCCAAATTTCACGCGTTTAATTGCAGCATATTAACAGCTCCCTGTTAATAGAGCATTAATAAGGCAAGTGAAATTTTTGTCTGCTTATATTCTGTGTTTATCATCGAAATTGAGAATTTAAGGTAGATACCGTATAATGCTCAAGTTCATAATTTATGAATATATCTCAACCACAAATATCACTCCGCCCACCAACCCCCAATGATGGTGCGTCTGTATTTCGCTTAATAGCTCGCTGTCCACCTCTTGATACCAATTCCATGTATTGCAATCTGCTGCAGTGTTCGCACTTTGCTAGTACTTCTGTGGCAGCTGTTCAATCAATCAATTCTGAAGAAGAGTTAGTCGGATTCATCTCTGCATACCTTATACCTGAACGTGAAGATACTCTCTTTATATGGCAGGTAGCCGTTGATGAAAGCGCACGTGGCATGGGGCTGGCTGGCAAAATGCTTAAACAAATTCTAGATCGGCCCAAATGTAGCAAAATCACACACCTGGAAACAACCATCACGGAATCAAATAAGGCCTCTTGGGCGCTGTTTGAAAGCCTCACCAATAAACTAGAAACCACACTGCAAAAATCGGTCATGTTTGACCGTGACAATCACCTTGCAGGTGAGCACGATACTGAGTTTCTCGCACGAATCGGACCGTTAAAGTCCGTTCAAACCTGACATTACTTTTAATTACACAATAGGTGCTAAGGATAGCGCCAGGATATCTATATGAAAATTTTTGATGAAATCGAATCTGAAGTACAAAGTTATGCACGTGCATTCCCCCGCGTTTTCCATAAAGCACAGGGTGAATACCTGTATGACGAAGACGGCAAACAATATCTCGATTTTCTTGCCGGTGCCGGTACGCTAAATTACGGACACAATCACCCGGTGTTCAAAGAAAAATTACTCGAATATATACAGGAAGACGGCATTACTCATGGCCTGGACCTGCATACCAAAGCAAAAGAAGCCTTCTTAAACACCTTTAATGAAAAAATTCTTAAACCTCGCTCTTATGACTACGTTATGCAGTTTACCGGACCAACCGGTACAAATGCGGTAGAAGCAGCATTAAAGCTGGCAAGAAATATTACCGGACGTGAACATATCATCGCTTTCACCAACGGCTTTCACGGTGTGAGCCTGGGCGCACTTGCCACAACTGGCAACTCACACCATCGAGGTGCGGCGGGCGTTAGTTTAAGCGGTACTTTCCGCATGCCTTATGACGGTTACATGGGTGATGATTTAGATACCACGGCTTACCTTGAAAAAGTTCTTTCTGATTCGAGCAGCGGTGTTGATTTACCCGCAGCGGTTATCGTTGAAACAGTACAGGGTGAAGGTGGTATCAATGTAGCGAGTTTTGAATGGTTAAGAAGCCTTGAAACAATCTGTAGAAAGCATGATATTTTATTAATCATCGATGATATTCAGGCGGGTTGCGGACGCACCGGCACCTACTTTAGCTTTGAAGAAGCTGGTATCAAACCCGATATCGTTACGCTTTCTAAATCACTTGGTGGTTACGGTACACCTTTTGCCGTAGTACTTATGAAACCAGAATTAGATCAATGGAAACCGGGCGAACATAACGGTACCTTCCGTGGCAATAACTTTGCCTTTGTTACCGCAAAAGCTGCCATTGACCATTACTGGTCTGATGATAAATTTTCCAATGACATAAAACGCAAAGGAAAATATGTACTTGAGCGACTTGATGCAATTGCTGAGAAGTATGGTGAAGGTAACTTCACTTGCCGTGGTCGCGGTATGTTTTTGGGTATGAATTGCGTTAACGGTGATATTGCCGGAAAAATTACGCGCGCCTGTTTTCAACAAGGCCTAATTATTGAAACCAGTGGTGCAGATGATCAGGTAGTTAAATTTTTATGCCCATTAATAACCAGTGATGAAAACCTGAAAAAAGGTATCGATATTGTAGAACAAGCGGTTAAAGAAGTTTGCGCAAAAGAAGACGGCATTCCAGAAGAGTCTGATTACTTTGATGATGTACGCGTTGACGATTAATCAACGAAAAATATTTTTTATTAAAAAGTATTACAACAAATAACACCTACAGAGAAAAAGTAGAAATGATTGTTAGAACGTTACAGGAAGCAGAAAAAACACAACGCCGAGTTGAAGACCCCAATGGAAATTGGGACAGCGTTCGATTGTTATTAAAAGATGACAATATGGGTTTTTCCTTTCACATCACCACCATCTACGAAGGTGCGGATTTTCAAATGCACTATCAAAACCATCTTGAGTCGGTGTATTGCATGTCAGGTGAAGGTGAAGTTGAAACATTAAGTGATAGCCCGGAAGGTAACAAAAAATACCCAATAAAACCTGGCACCGTTTATGTTTTAGATAAACATGATAAACATATCTTACGCGCCTTTAAAGAAATGAAAATGGCCTGTGTATTTAATCCGCCGGTTACCGGAAAAGAAGTGCATAACGCCGACGGCGCATATGAACTGGAATCAGAATAAACGCATTAGTCACAAATTTAAAAAGATCTATGCGTAAAGTTTCAGCAACCTACTCTCCCAACTGATAGCCAACTTACACAAGATATTATGATAATTTCTTTTTTGTTTTTCTTACTGCTGTTTGTCGCTATCGGCATCTCCTCCGCCCGTAAAAGCCGTGGCACCAAACAAGATTATTATTTAGCCAGCAGTTCACTTTCACCGGCATTAGTCGGCTTGTCTGCTGTTGCCACTAACAACAGCGGATACATGTTTATCGGCGTTATCGGTTACACCTATGCCACCGGCCTCGCCTCTATATGGCTGATGATAGGCTGGATCGTCGGTGACTTTCTAGCATCAACATTTGTGCATCGCCGCCTGCGCGCTGCCACAGAATCATCTGGAGAAGTCAGTTACGCCGGCGTGCTCAGCAACTGGTATAACAATGGTAAACAAGACAAGCTGCAACGCATCATCGGGCTTATCTCGCTCATTTTTCTACTGGCTTACGCCAGCGCTCAACTTGTTGCTGGTGGTAAAGCACTACACGTATTATTCGACTGGCCAATATGGGCCGGTGCAGTCATAGGCGCAGTATTGGTTGCAGCATACTGTATTGCTGGTGGTATCCGCGCATCTATCTGGACGGATGTTGCGCAATCAGTAGTGATGATTGTTGCCATGGCAATATTACTTGTTGTCGCTACCAGCTCACTGGGTGGTATTGATGCCAGCATTTCACAAATGAATGTAGTGAATGGTTTTCTTGACTGGTTCCCTAAAGACCTGGCACTACCCGGTTTAGCAGGCGGTGTATTATTTGCAATCAGTTGGGCCTTTGCCGGTTTTTCTGTTATTGGCCAACCACACATCATGGTTCGTTTTATGACACTGGCAAATAATCAAAAAATGAATCAGGCAAGGCTTTACTACTACCTTTGGTTTACCGCGTTTTATGCCATGGCAACTGGCGTTGGTCTGCTCTCTCGCATTTACCTTGCAAATAGTGGCAGCTTCGATGCCGAACTGGCATTACCAACCATGGCACTTGAGTTGCTATCGCCGTTATTCGTTGGCCTGGTACTCGCCGGTATATTTGCTGCCACCATGTCTACTGCAGACTCACTCGTTCTCAGCTGTTCAGCCGCTATTACGCATGACCTGCTACCACATAAAATTGAAAAAACTTTTTTATTAAAAACGGCCACATTATTAATTACAGTGGCAGCCTTGTTATGGGCCTTAGTTAACGGGCAAAGCGTGTTTAACCTTGTTATTCTGGCATGGTCCGGGCTTGCAAGTGCCTTTGCACCTTTACTCATTGTGCTAAGCCTGGGTGGCAAGCCAAGTCAGAGGTTAAGTATATTGGCGGTTCTTACTGGTTTGTCTGTTGCTATGCTCTGGCGTTATCTGGGCTGGCACAGCAGCGTGTATGAAGGCATGGCAGGAATTATCGCAGGGCTCATCATACTGAGCGTATCACTCATTACTAATAAGAAACAAAAGAAAAAAACCGGTCAGCAAAACAGCGCTTAGAGTATATTAGCGGCACTCTTTTCTATTTCGTATAGGCGGTGAATTTTAATTCGTTATCGCCGAAATAAAACCCATAGTCAAATCTACCAAATAAGCTTAAAAAAATATTCATTAGATATTTCCATATAACTACGAAGACAGTTATCACAGTACTTTGTAAATTAATAGAAAAGAAAATTAATAGAAAAGTACTGATTTGTACTGACACTCTAGTTTGCCTCTGCAAAAAACCAGCATATGGTCACAGGCACCGCTCACTGAAATAACATTAAATCTCCGCTTACAATTTTTTCAATCTCTCCCAAACACTTCATTACTTTCTAGATATTTATTCAGAATTTACTAATTTTCTAATAAGTTTATGCCCTATCGCTATTAAGGATTTTCCCTATGGGGTTAATTGATCTGCACCTTTACACTGCGTTTTGTGTCTTCACACTACAGGCCGGTGCAGTTGACTGGCTTAAATGCTAATAAAGGATTTTCCAAATGAAAAAAACTAACCAAGGCCGCAGCGTTTGCAAATCATTGCTATCGGTTGCGCTGCTCTCAGCCTGCATAGGCTCACAGGCTTATGCCGATGATGAGAACATTGTTACATTAATTGAGATGGGTGATTTACACGGCACCTTAGTACCCCACGCGGCGGTACTTAAAAACACTGATGGTAGTGAACGTCAGGTGGCTAGCTCTGGTGGCCTTGCGCGTTTAAAAACCGTGGTAAACAATATTCGTGAGGATAACCCTGAAGCGGTTTTACTGTCTGCAGGTGATTTAACCCATGGCAGCGCGGAGACTATGTTTACCGTGGGTGACGCGATGATGATACCGATCAATGCCTTTGGTATTGATGTATACACACCGGGTAATTGGGACTTCGGTTATGGCGCAGCGGTATTTCGTAATCGCTTTACCAGTTATGGCCCTAAGCCGACTATTCCTGGCAACATTCGCACCATGTCCGGATATATTGGTTGTGATGATGTACCTGAAATCGCTGGCCTTACCGATGCAGCCAGCGGCTATAGCTGTACTGAGATTACAGCAACAGCACCTTACCCAACGCCAGAAGGTTTAGGCGTTATTAAAGCCAACTTCTCTACAGTTGCAGCTAACGTTTATAATGCGGCACCACTACCTGCTCCATTACAGGGTAAACCTGTGTTACCTGCATTTAAAATGCTCGATCGCAATGGTACCAAAGTAGCGGTTATCGGCCTTACGGCTTCTATAGTCCCACAGCAGGCCGAAGCATTTAATATTACATTCCGCTTTACTCAGGGTGTTGAAGAACTGCCGGGTATTATCGATCAGGTAAAAGCTCTGGGAGCTGAACTGATTGTTGTTCAGTCTGAACTGGGGCTGTCGCAAAACATCAAGATTGCACAAAACTTTAAAGACATTGATGTGATGTATTCCGCGCACACCCATGAAGTGACCCTGGGTGCTTTACTGGTTTCGGGTAAAAAAGTAACCCGAACTACACCGGGTGAATCATTAAGCCGCAGTGAACGTCGCCAATTAGCTCGTGGTGCTGCCATTGTGGTTGAAACGAATCGTGACATGTACGTGGGCCGTCTTGACCTTGAGATGAACCGCGGCCGTGTGGTTGATTTTGACTGGGAAGCCATTCCAGTAGATGAATCCATTGCAGAAGATCCTGCCATGGCTCAGTTAGTTGCTGCAATGGAAGAAGGCTTCGTCGCCGGTGAAGACGATAGCGTTGATCGCCATACCTTTATGCCGGGTGGTTTCCTTAATTCTTCTATAAAAGGTCTTCAGTTAGTTGATGACCTGGATACAGTTGTAGGTTACACCGATACACTGCTACTTAGACATCATGTACTGGAAGATACATTAAATAATTTCCTCGCCGATGCCATTCTCAATGTAGCTGATAATGTCGCCGATGTGCGTAATGTGCCCGGCTGGGAAAATGGTGTAGATATTTCCATGGCGAACGGTTTCCGCTTTGGTAATGCCGTATTACCCGGCAGCGCTATTACACTACGTGACCTGTATACCTGGTTCCCTATTTCACCTGCGGTGAATATTGCCGACTTCTCGGGCGCATCAATTGAGAGTAGTTTGAATACTATTTTAGGTGCGGTGTTTAATCGTAATGCATTTATGCAACGTGGTGGATGGTATGTTGGACTCGCTAACATGGAACAGAAAATCGACCTTAAAAACCGACCTTTCAGCAGCTCGAGTGGGCGTATTGTAGAAACTAAAATTGGTGGCCAGCCTCTGGACCTGGGTAAGCGTTATGTCTTTGCCTCATGTTATGGCCACGGCAATCCACTGGATGAAGTGTGCCGTACCGGTGGTGGTGCTAACCATAAGTTCTTCCAGTTAGCCGATGCGGATGATTACACAAGTGCAATCACTCTGGCAGAACCAGTGAATAAAGAAGGCGTTATTATTGGCGCGACTGTTTTACAGGTAGCACCTAATAACTTCCTGCACCCTGTTCATGCATTACGTCGCTATCTGGATAGTCTGGCGAATAATACGGTTACCGATGCACAGTTTGGTACTGGCCAGGGTCGTGTGATGACGGTTGATTCTAAAAATGCGGGCAACCTTCCACAGCCAGAAAGTGAGCAAATTGGACAGCCTGACAACACACCTGATACCAGCTTTGTGCAACCACCTTTTGGTGCAGGCCCAAGCTTTTTCAGTGGTAACGTTGGACACAGTCACTAAACAGCCTGTTTACATGATGTTAAGCGATTGAATTAAGGGCGACATTTGTCGCCCTTTTTTATGCGCGCGACTGTGCCATATTTGCCCACTCGATTAACTGCGTATTTTATGCTTAACTTACAAACTAAAAAATTACCGGGCTTATTAACAGGATCTACCTCGATTGTTTTTATTAAACAGCAATAACCGTTTAAAATATTTTTTGATAATGAGCCTCATGTTCATATCTGGCTATGCTACTAGCAGCCATGCCACTACAACACCTTCATGCAAAACCCACGCCCCTTTAACCTTTGGCATTTTGCCGTTTATTAGTGCCGAGCAATTAGTCGATCGTTTCACGCCTTTTGCGCAGTATCTGCATAAATATTTACAAGTACCTGTGCGCATTGAAACCGCACCGAATTTTATGGAGTTTGCCAAACGTGCGCGCGAACAACAACGCTACGATATTTTATTTACCGCACCGCATCTTTTTCCTCAAGCCAGCAAGGCAGGCTATCGTTTAATCGCCGGTGTCGACTCGCCGGGTATGCGTGCCATTTTCGTGGCACCGAAAAAAAGCAATATTCACACACTCGCGGATTTAAAAGGCAAACGTCTGGCCAGTGTACAAC
>Ga0316209_1003501_pt1 | contig 10574 bp, 9 predicted proteins | sample 6monopyrite_MG_FD_204945 | JGI IMG/M metagenome (GOLD analysis project Ga0316209, IMG submission 204945) | Microbial mat bacterial communities from mineral coupon in-situ incubated in ocean water Damariscotta River, Maine, United States -... | ecosystem: Environmental > Aquatic > Marine > Coastal...
AGTCGCACTTATAAACAGAGCGCTAAAATCACCAGATGCTGTATTTTATGTAGAAAGTCATAGAGGCGCACATAATGTAACGTATGATACAGCAAGAACAGACTTGCTAAAGTTAGTTAATATGGGACTTCTAGATAAGACAAAAGTTGGTAAAGCTTTTTCATTTTCAGCCACTACTGACCTCTATAAAAAACTTGGTGATATGAAATAAACATTAGAGCATTTCGCATTAAGTCAATTTAGCTTTGCCGAAAGATACGCTGCAAAAATGCCAACCAATTGGGAAACTTATAATCTGGCAGTTAGCTGCCATTCAAGACCACATCCTACTTCCAAATATACGATTATATTATGCAGACAAGTGAGCCATTAGTGCGCTTTTAGAGGCATGGGAAAATATAGCGAATTATATAACTTATTGAAAACAGAAAGAAAAAGTGGTGGCCGAACCTGGAATTGAACCAGGGACACGCGGATTTTCAATCGCCCGCACTTACCAGTCACTTTTTACAAAAACCTAACTAAACAATCACTTACAGCACTCGCGCTTTTATTGATTAGAGAAATAGGTACTAAAATAACGTATTTGGGGCACAATTTTGACACATACACTTATCAGCTGGGCTTATAACTATAAATACATCAGGACTGGTAATGATTTTCCTCATTTAAATATCCTAATTTATCTAGCCGAATCTTCACTACGCTCCTAGAAACATGAAACTCATTTATTAGAGGTGTTGTAACCGAATAAAATGACTCTTGATTGCACTTTTGATTATCTAAATAAATCAAACCATACCCTCTGTCAGACAAGTCATTTTCTTTAGCTTCAAAAAGAAACTTTTTCACAAACTCTTTTTTGGGCAAAAGCAAACATGATGCGAAGTAATTAGCTTGCCACTCCATCCTCATAATATCTTTTATTTCTACTGATCTTGGATTTTCTAAATTCACATCAGCGCTATGACAACTCTCTCCTTCCATATACTTATAATGCCCCAAACAAAAATGCCCTAACTCATGCGCCAGTGTAAATCTAATTCCCTGCTCTGTCTCAGCTTGATCATCATCTATTTCTATTAATAAGGGATCGAAAGAAATCATCCCATATATACCAATATCTAATGATACATTTCTATTAACCCTAAGGTTATTTTTATCGCATAAAATCTTGCATATTTCTTCCAATGAAACTGCGCCTCCTTCATAATTAATCTCATCAAGTAATGATTGTGATAACGCTTCAATTTCACCAGCCTTCATATAAGGAACTAGCGGATAACTCCCTCTATAAAACACCTCTATATCAGCCAATGATTTCGACAACTCTTCATTCATATCATTTTTTAATAGATATGATACGAATTGATATAAAGAATTTGTATATATATTATCTACAAATCCATAACAATCAAAATACCTGCTTTCATGATTTTGTAAATTTATCCCTTGATATGCATTTGTCCACTCCGTCATGCGACTAAATGACGACACCATACTTGATGGCGACCTTGTTAAAACCCAGTCCAAACATTCTTTTTTATAATAACGTATAAGTCCAATTTTCTTTGATTCCGCAAATGATATAGCTGAACTTTGAAACGAGCTTGTAGTTACAAAAATACCTTTTACACCACAACCACCAACTTGTTGAGCTTTAGCGTAAAACTCTTCCACCGCACCTGCTGAAACTATATTTTTTTCATTGTAATTCTTACATTCAATTAATATCAATATTGAATAGGACTCTTGATTTGGAAATGTGATTTCAATAGATACATCAAATAATATATCTGTACCTCGATCCCTAGAATAGTACCCTTTCTGTTTAAAAACCTGACACTGTTCTTTCTTAGCCAGAAATCTATCATTAGCAATTTCTTGAGAAAACAATTCATATATATCATTTTCTAATTCATCTCCCTTCTTTTTTGTGTCCATTACTAATGCCTTCTATTTTCCTTCAATCTTCCAAATACTTTAGTGCGCTGATAGGTATAAAACTATGATTATGTGTTGCTCCATGCTGAAGACCTCCAGACACCCCTGTAGCAGCAACCCCAACCACATGATTGCTTTCATTTAAAATAGGTCCTCCACTATTCCCTCCGACTATAGCCGCACTAATAATAAAGCGATCCACACCAGAAACTTTTGTTCGTTGTGTGACGTGACCACTCGAAATATATAAGTCATCGCTAGTTTTATAATTTGGAAAACCCGCAACTATAACTTTTGAGTTATGTCCAAAATATGTTAACCCAGCGATTTTAGTGAGCGGATGATCAACAGCAGTTCCAATATTTATTGTTGCCAAATCAACAGCTTTATGAGACTTAATTATTTCGACGCTATATTTATCAAGAACATTACCACAGCGCCAAGCTTGGGCGCGTGTAATAACTGCATCATCTGGTGGTAAAATATGCGCACATGTAACGAAACCAATCCCATCTAATGCAAATGCAGTTCCTTGTGAGCAATCATACTCGTCATTTAGGGTCCATTCATATTCAATAACAAAAATCGCCGACCTCAAATGCTCTTCTGAAAACACAGGCCTTTTATACAAAACATCATCACTAAAGTCTCTAGTTTCAAGAATTCTGTATTTTTTTATTAATTTTTTATATATCTCATTTTCACCGCCTCTTACCATTTTCAAGAAATCAATCTTACCTTTAACCACTCTTCTATATTCTGCATCTAAAGCAAACCTATTTTTTGAATTATGCTTATTCATAAATTCTGACATAGCTAGCTTATACCCGTATCTTTCCCAAGCATGAAGCATTGCTCGTATTTGCCTAATATATTTTCTATCTAGATTTAATGTTCGATTTACCTTAAGTCCAGTTACGACTTGAGATTCATTTCTATTCTGGACTCTTGTTTTTTTATCATTTATTTGAAATCCACTTTTATTAACTATATCCATCACTTCTTGACCTAAAACATACTTTTTACTCTCATCATCTAGTCGATAAGAAACTCCATTTGGTATGATTTTTCGTTTAGTCGAAAACGTAATGTCATCAAAATATCTTGTATAAAAAAAACCATGTTTTTTTGCGAGCCTTTGAAAGGACCTATCCATTCCATGACAAATCATATTTGCAACAATTGGTGATGTAGGAGCACCTTGCGGAAGCTCTGAGTTATGACAACATATATTTGAAATTACAGTAGCTACATCTTCAGGCAATTTATAAGGATGAGCCATTAGCATACCCTTCACTCGTCCGAAATGAATTGAAGGAAAGAAATCTTTAAGATCAAAATTTATTACATATTTTGATTTCAAATGTACAGAAGCATTAGTAACTATACTTCTACCCCTAACTGCGCCGTGCACACTTGGTCTCGGCACATAAACCTCATAAAGAACATCTAAAAGTTTACGCTGAACATAACGAATCTGTGGGATCGGTGCTTGAATTTTCCGAATACCACCTGCTTTTTTATTTAAGTCAAATGATACATATTTACTATCTGGAAATTTATATAAGTAATAGACTAATTTTGAATAAGATACATCTAGCAGTCTAGATAGATCATGCGTATTTCTTAAATTATAAAAATCATCCTTAATATTTATCATTAACAATTAGCTTTTATTTTTTTTGATTATTATAGAGAAGGACCGCCTGATAATTCCATCATTAGGCGAATAGCACGCTATCTGGCTAATGCTCAATACCACTGGATTATGGTAGCGAATGTACTACCTTTGACGTTTTATGATTGCCGCAGGATCAACAGCAAAATATCAATTCTTCTCAGACAGCCCTTCTATATAACAACTTACATCAAAATTATAAACTTTTAAAGCATATCACGCCCATCTTACCGACTTAATAGTCAATTTAAGTTCATGGAAAGATCAACGTTTTTAGCTATATGCATTTTTATCAACCAAGATTCTCTTGATCGTTACATGACTAATTTTGTTAGACCCAACTGAAACGGCATCGGAAATCACACGTAAACTATTACCTCTGTCTCGCAACGAGACAATATGATTGATCAAATTTTGCTCAACTTCATCCTCAATTAATTCGCCATCACCCGTAACCTGAAACCCATACGGTCGATGCCCCCCTAAGTAACGCCCTTTCTCTCGCTCACTGGCTTTAACATCGCATATACGTTCGACTAGGCGAGACAATTCAAATTCGGCGAAGGCTGCAACGATTGTGAAAAACATTTTACTAACGCCATTACTAGTGACATCACCACCTAAATCCATAAGGTGTAAGTTAACTCCTTGCTACATGCAAGACATGGAGATATGTCATTTTTATTGTGGCTTATATAATTGCTATGAACATCACTTTTTTTGTTGTTATATGGTACACCTAATAAAATGTCCAACTTTACACAATCTCACCAATAATCATTCATTATAAATTCCCAAAAAAATATATGAACAAGATAACCATTGCCTTTGGAATGATATGAATAAACCCATATACCCCCCCACTTATAACAAAATTAATTCTGACTCCACATCAAACAAGCATAATACGCTCCTGTAAACCCATGAAAATTGATGGCTCGAATTTCCATAAACCAGGATACAATGCGTCCTATTATTTATTTAAATGTGTTTACATATAACTAACGCTATAAGAATCACCGGGCATCAAGACTTGGCAGCATTGAAAAGATATGCTTATTTATAAACTATATGCTTTACCGTTAAACTTAACTAAAACAGCTACTCTTCTGGAAGAAACCCCTTTTCCCTTAGTATTCTTTGATAAGTTTCTTCATCCATTGGGCAATTGACTAAGTCAACCACATCTTGATTGGAATCAAGGCGCAATTGCTTTCGAATTTCTGTCATCAATCTACCAGAATAATCTTTGTGTTTTGTCGAATGCGAAATATAGGTATAAACACCTGTATCCTTTCCATCATAATGGTAATGAAAGTAGATATGATGTGCTTCTTCCACCTCAAAACCTTTTTTGGGTAGATTTTTGCAGATATTCTTCCTTTCCACTTTCATAGTTAATCCAACCTAAATTAGCTTTTGAAAGGAATCATAAATCTCTTTTAACCTTAGAGCATTACCTACAATTTCATCTTCACCTTTATTGGTATAATATTCATAAAAATGAACAATATGATGTGAAAAATCTTCCACAACTGAAGAAATACTATCGCCTACTGCAAAAATATTTAAGTTATCGTTTGTCGCATAATATTGCTCATCTTCGAAAGCCACAGTAAGGACAACCGGCCTCTTACTCACAATAACTTTTCCGTCAGAAAAGAATTCTTTCATAGGATATTTTTTAACATGAGGCACATCATGCTGCTCCTCATATCTTTGATGCGTATCTGACTTCTTTTTATATGACCACCCATAATCATGAAGCTCTTCATAGATATATTCTCTTGCAACACTCATATTACATCTCCATTTAGATATTGCCGATACTCATCAGTTATAAAGTCTTCGAATAGCTGCCTTGTTTTATCATGTGCTTCTTTCAAGTATTCAGGTACATTTTTAAACCGCAATATATCATCATCCGTAGATACTCTACCATAATCAAAATCCAACAATAGCGCCTCTTCTTGCTCACCCAATGCAACATGCCTTTGAATTGTTTGCAATTGAGTAATAACAGAGCTGCCTTCGTGTTCTGATTCAAAAAGCAAATTTAAATTTTTAAACTCTTCTGGTACAGATTTAGGAACCTTAAAACCAAGATTTAAAAATCTAGATAAAGGTATAATCCCATCTTCTCTAATGAATGGAATAACATTAATATACCTCCACCCAACTCGTGTAAGCTCATCAACATCAAAAGTTTGACCAAATAGATCATATACTCTTAGAATTTCTTTACTAAATTCTTGATAGCCTGGATACCTAGCTGCTGACAATGCGAATGAATTCAGACAAACCATTACAGTCATTGAGTCATCTTCACGTCTAAATTTGTATGGCATTAGTGCTAGCGGCGTATCACCTGACTTCTGAGGAACAAGTACTTTTTTATAATCGTCTCTAATTTTTTCCCAAAACAAATGCCTTTCACATTCGACTCTAACCTCACCAGGAAAGCGAATTTCAAATACAACATCAACTAAGGGTTGATTTGGATAAACTACGTCACTTTGATCCATGTCTTTTTACTTACTCAAGAAAATATCAACATTATGAAAGCCATTCTCAATCCTATTTTTTAGGAATTGATATTAACCCTTCTCTAATTAATCTTTCAATTTCATTTGCAATCAAACTCTTTGCCACTTCAGAACGTGTTTTACCATAGATACCAATATCAATAACTTGATCCAGGAACCCAAGTATTTCAGGCGTAGAGCGAATATTTATTCTTGGCGCATCTGATTTATTAGTCATATATAGCAGTATATATCAGATATTCACATTAGGCACCATTCTGGAACCAAATGGTAACCATTTGACTCCTGTTTGTCAGCAAAACTTTAGAAGCACCTTAATTATCAAGTAACACTTAATACAACGACCAATCATAAATATGAGCAACCAATGACAGCTTTGATTTAGACCGTATAAAACTAAATTTCATTTTCAAGGCGCTAAACGATGACCATTTTCAATCAATAATATACTTTAATACTAAGCTTATTTCTTAATCTTTCTCACACCCTTAATCGGCAATGACTAAGGTTGTTTTCGATACATAAAACACTAGCGGATAAACAAAAATTAAAAAAGCGAAACTTGCTCAGCAGGTGACTATATGGTGACTCAAAAACGCTACGCGCAATGACTGTTTTTTTAAATAATTGAATATAAAGGAAAAAGTGGTGGCCGAACCTGGAATTGAACCAGGGACACGCGGATTTTCAATCCGCTGCTCTACCGACTGAGCTATTCGGCCATTTTGGGTACTTTTTGGTGCGAATCCAGAAGCACTGAATTGCAAAGAGCGCGTATTAAAACGGTTCAGGGCAAATGAGTCAAGTTTTATTGCGCGTTTGTGGTGATTTTCTACCTAAAAAGGCCTGTAAGCTGATGATTTTTATCGTCCTCACATTCATTTGCACAAATAACAGACAATAAAAAGCCCGAACAGGTCGGGCTCTTTTTTCGATTTTGAGCTTACCGCTTAGCTTGATGGCGGTACAAAATCACCCGGAGCGGCACTGCCTTCTTCACTGAAGAAAAATTTATCCATTTGCTCTTCCAGGAAAGTGCGCGCTTTAGGTTCGATGGGTGTTAAGCGGTATTCATTAATTAGCATCGTTTGATGCTTTAACCACTCAGCCCAGGCTTCTTTAGACACACCATTATAAATACGCACACCCAGATCACCTGGATAAGGCGGACGATCAAGACCTTCCGCTTCGCGGCCTAATTTGACACATTGCACCATACGGCTCATGGTTATTCCTCGTTTAAACGGTTTAATAAGTGGCTGACCGGTGTCGCCAAACCCAAACTCAATGTTTGTGTCGAGAGATTACGATCATTCTGGCAGGCTTTATACCAGACTCTGCGCTCGGCTTCCATCACACTTTGCTCGGGGTTATTCACTTCCACTATACAGGGCGTGATATCCAGATGGTAATGACTGAAGGTATGACGCATCACAGCTTGCTCTCTGAGGGCACTAACATTGAGTTTATAGTGATTTTCACACCATGCTTCCACAGTCTCCTCCAGGGGCATCTCAGGCAGGCTCCATAAGCCACCCCATATTCCTGTTGGCGGACGCTTCTCTAATAATATTTCTTGCTCGGCATTCCTTAATAACAACATACGCACTGATTTTACGGGCAAGGTTTTTTTCGGCTTGGGCGTGGGTAACAGCGTTACCTGATCCGTGGCATACGCCTCACATTCCTGTTGCAAAGGACAGTTTTCACATTGCGGTTTACTCCGAGTACACAGGGTTGCGCCTAAGTCCATAATCGCCTGCGTGTAATCAGCCAGTTGATGGTCTGGCGTATGCTGCTCTGCAAACGCCCATAACTGGTCTTGTATTTTGGCCTGCCCTGTCCAGCCGTGTACTGCATGAAATCTTGATAACACACGTTTCACATTGCCATCTAAAATAGCGTGCCGCTGCCCTTCTGCCTGCGCCAAAATAGCACCTGCAGTTGAACGCCCAATACCTGGTAAAGCCAGTACATCTTCAAATACCAACGGAAACTCACCCGCATGTATGTCACACACCTGCTGTGCAGATTTATGTAAATTACGTGCACGGGCGTAATACCCCAGGCCAGACCAATGATGCAGCACTTCGTCTTCATGCGCATTTGCCAGATCCAACACACTGGCAAAACGCTGCATAAACTTTTCAAAATATGGAATAACCGTTTTTACTTGCGTCTGTTGTAACATAATTTCTGACACCCATACTCGATATGCATTTCGATCTTGCTGCCAGGGCAAGTCCTTACGTCCATGCTGGCCATACCAATCCAGTAACTTTTTCGCAAACACCGGTTTGTTTATTTTACGTTCACTCATCATTTACACATTGCCTATTAAAACAAACCTTTAAATTTATCTTTCAACTTATTTTTAAGCGCATCAATTTTTTCATCTTTCTTTTTCTCAACTTTTTTCCTTACATCGGCTTTGGCTTTCGCAGTCAACATTTTTCCTGCCTGCTTCGTCCAGGCTTTTTTATCCATACGAATAGCCGGTTGAGAAAAGCTACCCGTAACCATAACGGGCAATGGGATATCAACCAGTTGTTCGGCTGTTGTTTTTATACTGAGTGGCTGAACATCAACTACCGTACGGTAGTTCAATGTTTCTTTGGATAAATTAATTGTACCTGCACCCGTTACTTTGAATCGCGAGGTATCCAACAATAAGTCATTATTTTTAATCACGCCTTGTCGAATTTTTGCCGTTGCACGCAAAGACTTAATCGCAGTTTTTTCCTCTGGCACATACTGCCCTTTCCATTCTTCTTTTACCGGAATTTTTTTCTCTACTAAATAAGCAGCCACTGCTTTGCGTACAAAATATTCTGCATCGACGCCTTGCATCACCGCTTTATCTGCATTAAAGGCAACTTCACCATGACTATTGGCCGTGAGTTGATTAATGGTTTGTCCCTTCGTATTTAGCGACAATGACATATTACTTACCCCACTAATACTAACGGCACTTTCACCCAGTATTTCCTGCAATAAGGGGTTAACAATAGAATCAGATTTTATTCCATCAGCCTTTAATTTAACTTGATATAGGTGCGTATTTTTACGCACATCTAATTGTGCCGATGATGCCACACTCCCTTCTAATAATTTTGCATCTAATTTATTTATTTTTAGCAACCCATTTGATGCAAGAGTTTCAATATTCAGCTGGTTAATCTTTTGATCAAAGCCGATTAGAGCACCAATATTTAAGCTACCGACGAGCTCCAATGAACGTAAAATTTCAGTCGGTAGTTCAATAATTTCATCTTTAGATACCGCTGACTCAACAACTGAGTTTTCGGGCGTATCGGCAACAGTACCCGCCACCGCATTAGAAACAGGCGGCATGTAGTCGTCCAGGTGGATTGCATCCAGTTTTAAATCATATTTAATCTTGGGTCGCGCGAAATCATTAACGCTTATAAACCCGTTGAGAATAGATTTATCGAGAGTGATATTCAGTGGATTAAATGAAGCCGAATCAGCATCTGCCTTAACATCAAAATCAATCGATGCCATCTGAAGCGCCTGATCATTTTTCATTTCTGGCAAACTAACAGCCAATTCAGCTAAGACCGTTTTAAGATTAAATGGAGAAATACTTATATGGCCTTGCACTACAGGCGCATCAATTAATTGCAATACCTGCAACTGACTCTTTAAATTTAATCCCAATGTTTGTATTGTAAAATCGGTTAACTGTAATTGTTGCGCCAATAAATCCAGTTCAATCGCCGCGGAAATATTCGCCTTAATGTCACCTTTCGGAATGGCCTTACCTTTTGCCTCAATATCCAATGACATTATTGGTAACGTAAAGGCCTGCTTTTCCAGGTTTCCTGACACATCCGTTTTTACATGCAATGTCAATTGCTCAATATCAAAGTCCGGCAAACCTGCGTTTAATTTTAACGACACATCATTCAACGCAAAATTCTGCTCCCTTGTATCATAATTGATGCCCATATCGGTTTCTATTTGAAGATTCACCGCAGGCTTGGCTACTTGTATATTCGCCGAAATTTTTAACGGTGTTGATTCGCCTAATTGCACTACACCAGAGATAACATTTAATTCTTTTAAGGCTATTTTTTTCCCCAGCTGCGCATCATCCCACAATGCCTGTGCATTTTTTATTTCAATACCATTGACCTTAAGTAATGGAGTGCCTCTATCACTGTCTGAATCGGTCACATTCAATGACCCTGTTGCAGCTGTCGCTTCATTGTCTTTTACCGACGCGGCTTGCTGTTTTTTTAAAACATCATCCCAATTCGTTTTACCCTGTTCATTTTTTTGTAAATTCAGGTTCAATCCATATAGCCGCAATGTATCCAGATGAATTTCTTGCTTAAGCAATGGCAATAGTTCAACCCGTACATCAATACGCTCCGCCTGGA
>Ga0316209_1003502_pt1 | contig 10573 bp, 9 predicted proteins | sample 6monopyrite_MG_FD_204945 | JGI IMG/M metagenome (GOLD analysis project Ga0316209, IMG submission 204945) | Microbial mat bacterial communities from mineral coupon in-situ incubated in ocean water Damariscotta River, Maine, United States -... | ecosystem: Environmental > Aquatic > Marine > Coastal...
CAACCTACGGCTTAGGTGTACTTAAAGTCTCTTGGATGTATTTTTTTAATAAAATTGGAGTCACAAAATCAAAAATCTTTCACGCTAAAGCTGAAGTAGATTGAATTTTAAGAAAATAGTCGCTATTCTTATGAAAATAATCCTTTCATTGGTTGTTTTTGTATTCTTGTTCGCTTCTATTTTCTATATTAATACAACTATCTACAATTTCCCTGAACCCGAAGCTTTCTCAGGAGACACTATTTTCAATCCTTATGAGAATTTGCCTGATTCATCCTATCGCGCCAATTTTCATGCGCATTCCGTCGCTTGGAAATCAGTAACCAATGGTCATAACACTGAAAAGGATTTATTTGACGGGTACACTGAGCGAGGATATGACATTGCAGGGATCTCGAACTACCATAAAATCAGTGTGTATGCAAAACCAATGACTGACTTGTACGTTCCTGTTTATGAACACGGTTACAATATATTCAAATCACATTATCTCGCCATTAATTCTCCTACCGTTTCATATTTCGATTACCCATTGTATCAACTGACCTCTCACAAACAGAAAATCATAGAAAACATAAAAGAGAATGGAGCAATGATTGCGATGGCGCATCCAAAATTTGCTGGTGGCCGTTCATTCAGTGATATGCAACATTTAGTGGGGTATGAATTTACAGAGGTTTTAAATCACTACCGAATTTCTGAAGAATATTGGGACGAAGCATTGTCTGCCGGTCGATTGACTTGGATTATGGGAAATGACGACACCCATGACATTGTGAATGAAGCCACCTTTAGAATATGGAATATCATTCATTCTGATGTGCGACATCCAGATTCTGTGATGCAAGCAATGAAGCAAGGGCAGAATTATGCCATTTCTAGTAAAAATGAGTTGTGCGACAACCTACTTGAAAGTTGTAGCCTGGTTGATTCTACCATTTCTATTCGCCTCACAAACCTAGCAGATTCTATTGTTCTAAAAGGTCAAAATGGAAAAGTGGTCCATAAGGTTATTAATTCTGACTCGATTAATTATTCATTCAAAGCAACAGATTCTTATGTTAGAATGGTTGCCTACAACGCAAATAGTCACTTGTATATGAATCCAATATTGAGGATTGAAGGAGCATCTGTCCCTTTAAATTCTCACGTAAAAGCAGAAGTAAATTTTATTAAAACATGGCTATTTAGAATAGTTGCATTTTTCGTTTCACTGGCATTATTATTTTTGATAAAACGAATTTGGAAGAGAAGAAAATGATTAGTAACTATTTCAATATCATTGCGAACAATACTAGATATAGCTTATTATTTCTGTTTGGTCTTTCTTTATTTTTCTTTGTTGGCCTAGGGAATACGCATCTTTTTGATTGGGATGAAATAAATTTTGCGGAATCTGCACGAGAAATGATTGCTAGCAATGATTATTTGCGCGTACAAATAAACTTTAGTCCTTTTTGGGAAAAACCCCCTTTCTTTTTCTGGTTACAAGTGGGAGCCATGAAAATATTTGGCATCAATGAGTTTGCAGCAAGGTTTCCCAATGCATTGTTTGGATTAATCTACCTTTTCACCTTCTATTTTATAGGTAAAAAACATTTCACCGCCACTCTCGGACTTATCTGGGCGATTGTATTCTTTGGTTCTTTCTTGCCTCACCTCTACTTTAAATCTGGAATTATTGATCCTGTTTTCAATTACTTTATTTTCATGTCCATCTATTTTTTAATGCGTGTCTTATCCAAGGAAGAAGATAAACTGGGCAGACTAGCTCTATATTCTGGCATATTTAGTGGTTTGAGTGTCATAACAAAAGGTCCTGTGGGTTTTTTGCTACTGGGCTTGACATTATTCGTCTATCTCCTTCTAAAGAAATTTAAACCTTTCCCTAAAATTAAACACATTCTTCTTTTCTTCTTTGGTTTGACGATAATTATTGGAGCATGGCTAAGTATGGAAGTTGCGCAAAACGGTTTTGCCGTATTGCAACAATTCATAGAGTATCAAATAGAATTATTTAACCAACCAGTTGCTGGACATGATCAGCCTTTTTATTATCACTTTATCGTTGTTTTTATTGGCTGCTTTCCCATTTCTATTTTTGCCCTGCCTTATTTCAGAAGGAATTCGGAACGTTTAACACTTGACTTTCGTGTCTGGATGCTTAGCCTTTTCTGGGTAGTCATCCTCCTTTTTAGTATTTCCACAACGAAGATAATTCACTATTCTTCCATGACTTACATTCCATTATCATTCTTAGCAGCTTATTTTTTGTATCAAGTTGTTTTGCAAAAGGAAACATGGAAAAAGTACCAAACTATTCTTTTCATTGTTGTTGGTTCTTTGTGGGGAATAATTCTTGCTTCACTTCCATTGATTATGAAGAATAAAGAATTGCTCTTTCCGTATATGAATGATCCTTTCGCTGTAGAATCTATGAAAACTCCTATTTATTGGTCAGGATTTGAGTCTTTAATTGGCATTCTTTTTCTTGTAGGAGTAGTATTTTCGGCAATATTCTTTAAAAAAGGAAAAATACAACAAGGACTTACTACAATTTCAAAAACAGTTGCATTTTCTTTGTTATTAGTGCTCTTTTTTATACTCCCAAAAATTGAAGGCTTTACACAAGGACCTGTTGTTACTTTTTATGAAAGCATACAAGATGAAGATTGCTATGTAGAATCCTATGGATATAAGAGTTACGCACAATACTACTATTTTCAGCAACCTTATGGGTTATCTGATAAGCGAAAAGATCAAAATTGGTTACTTAATGGCGACATTGATAAACCAGTCTATTTGGTTTCAAAATCGAATAACTTAGAATTGGATTCAAACCCAAATTTTAAGTTATTGAAGAAAGTTGGCGGATTTCGTTTTTACAAGAGAGAGAAAATTTAAGGATTTATGGGATCAGTGACTGAATAATGAAGTAAGTACGAGTTTTAAAAAAATCTTTCTCAAAAAGGCTATTCACACTTCATTTTACCGCCATCAATCTCTACACACTACAATTCTACCACTGTTGCTCCCTGTCCATAATCAAGATAATCTGCATCATAATACTCAACACCTTCTTCCCTATTAAGAAAAGACCGAACTTCATAGCGCAGTACACCTTCTCCTACTCCATGGATAATTACTATCTTTCTTTTCTTTTGTGATTTTGCACGCTGATAAAACTGCCGAAAAGCAATCATTTGTCGAGAAACGATTTCATGATTACTCAATCCCTTATGTGATTCTATCAACTCTTCGATGTGTAAATCAATTTCAGGAATATCTTTTTTTCTTCTTTCTTCAGAGTAAGTGTTTTTTCTTTCCCCCTTCACCCCACTATCTTCCATAGTGATATTCATCAATACATCTTCCTCAACAGGATAATTTTCATCCTGAACTATAACCAATTGAGAAGGTAAATATTCTCGTGTAAAACCATCTTCATCAAGAACAACTATTCTTCCATTTTCAGAAATTGAATCAACCACTCCACCTCCATTTTCATGTAAGAATACTATTTTATTTCCAGGATTAAATTGCATTGACGTGTAAAAAAGAGAGTCCTATTTAGCTAAATGGGGCAAATACCATTGAATATCAATATTCATAAAGAGAATGACTGGTACCATAAACGAAGCAATCCAAAACAATAGCAAAAGGAAACGAAAAAGTAAACTCGTATCCCTTTTTAGAGGAGTAATCAAAACGCTATTGACCTGACTTGCAAGAACAGGATCTAATTCTTCTGTAGAAACTTGATCGATATATTTTTGTAACGCTGGGGTATAGTCAATTACTACTTTTTTAATTTTGGAATAGGTTTCGTTGCTCAATAGTTTATATGTGGTTGCAAAATTCACCCCTTTTTGCTTCAACTCTTTATGAATTTCATACTTCTTCTGCATTGCTCGAACACGAAAGCCCATAAAGAAACCAAAAATCATTAAGATATAACTGCTAATATACCATCCAATTCCAATCATAAACAAAGATGAAACGAATGCAAAAATCATTAAGAATAGTTCATTTTTATCTTTCACAAAAAGTTTGAATAATTGTCCTCCGTCTAATGGATCAAGTGGCAAGAGATTGATAATATTCAACAAGAGAAACAATAAACCAGTGGTCATCATCCAGGATTCTTGACTGGCATTTGCAAAATAGACAAATAGTGCCCCTATGACAATTCCAGGCAAAGGACCTGCTGCGGTAACAATAAAACTCTGTCTTTGTGAGTAGTTTGTTTTGGTTCCTTGCACAAAAGCACCCATTAAAGGCACGAAGAGCATTCTCACATTTTTATATTTAAATGCTTTCATGGCAAGAAAATGACCCAATTCATGGATTAACAGCACTATGACCAAATAAATAATGAAATTGATTTCGTCTCCAAAAAACAATAGAAAGATAAGCACGAAAAGCACCAATGAAAAGAAAGTCAAAGATAAACCACCTTTGGGCGCTTGTTCTGCCAATTCTGGCTTTTCAGGATGAAAATCAAATGAATCCATGTTTAAAGATAGTTAGAATTCTTTGAATAAAGAAATTGAGATGGAATAAGAGAACGAAAATGGGATTAAGTTCATTAGATTACTTAATCCCTAAAGGTTCTTAGAATTTCCCTACAACGCTAAAATCTTAAACTCAGTTCTTCTGTTCAACTGACGACCTTCTTTGGTTTCGTTGGTGGCAATAGGCTGCTCTTCTCCATATCCGGCAGAGACTAACCTACCTCCAGCAATACCTGCTTTAGTAACAAAGTCAACAACCGCTTTTGCTCTTCTTTCTGAAAGTGATTGATTATAACTAGAACTACCCTGTGAATCTGTATGGCCGCCCAACTCAATTTTAAGAGTAGGAACATCGTTCATTAATTTAATTAGCCTGTTTAACTCAGCCGTAGATTCTGGTCGTAAAGTTGCTTTGTCTAAATCAAAGAAGATATTTTTCAAGACAATTTTGTTTCCAACAGCCAAATTTTTTAACTCGATATTTTTTTCAACGGTTTGAAAAGCTGACGTTTTCGGAATATCAAAATTCTCAGAATGAAAAAGGTAATTCTCTTTTTTCACTGCAATACCGTAGTTTTTACCCGCTGGTAGAGACACCAAGTAGCGCCCTGTCTTGCTGTTAGACTTGAAAGTAGCAATCACTTTGTTTGCCTCGTTATCAACAATCTCTATTTCTGCCTCTAATAAATCTTTTGTAAGGTAGTCAGAAATAACTCCTTTCAAAATAGTTAACTGTGCTTCTTTTACAGCAACTACAGGAGCGACAACAACTTCCTTAATAGGTGCAGCGACACTTGCTAATAAGTTATCTTCATTATTCAACACCATGGGTTTTTCTTCTCCCAAAAATGTAACCACAAATAAATCTCTCAATCCCTCTTCTGAAACAGATGTGTAATATCCACGTCTTCCACTTGCAGAGATAACAAAAAATACATCATCACCGGTTGTGTTAACCGGATAACCAATATTTACAGGAGTACTCCACGTATCATTTTCTTCGTTGTGAACGGACTTAAAAATATCATATCCACCCATAGAATTATGACCTTGAGAACTAAAATACAATGTTTTACCATCTGGATGCATGTAAACACCTTCTTCTGAATATTGTGTATTGATTGTATTACCTATATTCTTGGCTTCACCCCATTTTCCCTTTTCATCTTTACGAGAAATATAGATGTCATGATCGCCAAAACCTCCTGGCTTATCAGAAACAAAATAAATCAGATTTCCATCGGGAGAATAACACGCAGAGGGTTCGTGGGAGTCTTTCCCGTTGATATTTTTACCCAACGATTTCGGTTCACCCCAAGAATCACCTTCTAATAAACATTCAAATAGATCGCCCATTCCTTTCTTACCCATGTAGATTAAAAATCGCTGTCCATCAGCAGAAAGACCAGAATTTGCATCATGGTCATTCGTATTTACGGGTTCCCCCATGTTTTTAGCCGTTGACCAAGAACCATCGACTTGTTTTTCAGAAATATAAATATCCTCAAAATTCTCATTCAATATTGGATCAATTTTTCCTCCTGTAGAATTGGGCCGACGTGCCGTAAAAATTAGCACAGACTCATCCGCAGAAATTACTGCAGCGTATTCATTGTATTTTGTGTTGATATTGCTTCCTAAGTTGTCAACGAATACTCGAATCGGCTCTTTCACTATTTTTTTACCATTGTAACATTGTTGAATTCTCAATTTCAGTTCTTGTAAAACAGAAGGATCTTGATTTGCCATGGCTGCTCCTTGATAACGGCTATATGCTGTAATCGCTTTGTCAAATTGTTCATCAATATGATATGCTTTTCCCAACAAATAATATGCATAAGAATCTATACTTGGATTTAATTTTACAGACTTCGTAAGATATGGCAATGCCTTGTATTTATATATTGAAGCGAGATAACACTCTCCTATTCTCATGTTTAATGCAGCATTATTTGGATTAAACTCGTTCGCTTTAACATAAAACGGAATAGCATCTTTAAAGAACATAGGGCCTTTCTGATAAATATCATCTCCCTCTTCTATGTTTTTCTTTGCTATCTTAAAGCCATCTTTGTCGTCTTTAAAATTAGATTTCTCGAACTCTACATTCTGCGCAAAAACACCTACTGAAAGGAACATCATTGCGATTGATATATATTTTCTTAACATTTTAATTTCTTTATCTGGTTGATTAATCGCAAATACCGATGTTTGCTTTAGCTCCTTCCGCCCCTAACTCTGCTGCTTTGTTCCAGTCTTCGCAAGCACCTTCATCGTCTCTGAGCAATTCTTTAGCGTTCCCTCTATTCAAATAAGCATAGGCGTAGTTCGTGTCAACTGCAATGGCTTTCGTACAATCTTCTATCGCTCCTTTGTAATCTTTTAATTTGAACTTAGCAGCTGCTCTATTGTTAAGAGCATAAGCATAGCTAGAGTTAATTTCAATAGCCTTGCTAAAATCGGTAATGGCTCCTTTGTAATCTTTCGCATCAAATTTAGCTGAACCTCTGTTGTTATAGGCAATGAAATATTTTTTATCCAAACTTATTGCTTTTGAATAATCCATGATTGCACCTTTAAAATCGCCTTCCTTTCTTTTAGCACTGCCCAGATTGTTATGTACGAATGCCATTTTGTTATCGATCATGATTGCTTTCTTGTAATCAGCAATTGCACCTTTAAAGTCGTCTAATTGTCTTTTAGCAGATGCTCTATCGTTGTATGCATAGGCAAAATCCTTTTTTGCGGCGATTGCTTTTGTATAATCATCAATAGCTGCTTTGTAATCTTTGTCTGAGAATTTGAAAAATGCACGATTGTAATATGCTTTTGCATGACTTGCATTTAACTCGACAGTCTTAGTATAATCTGCGGTAGCGCCTTCCTTATCATTCAATGCTTGTTTAGACTCGCCTCGTTTAAAATAAGTTTCTGCATCTTCTCTCAAGGAAATTGCTTTGTCAAAATCAGTGATTGCTTCTGCATGTTTATCGATAGAATAATAAGTCAGCCCTCTATTGTAGTATGCCTTTTCAAAATTTTCATTCATTTTGATGGCCTCGGAAAAATTGGTTATCGCATCTTCATATTTTTTTGCTCCAAATGCTTCTACTCCAGCATTGTAAAATTTATCTGCCGCGGTGTCAGTACTGTCAAGAATAACAGCTTTGACAATGGTGTCTTCTTGCGCTATCACTCCATTTACGAAGAATAATAAAGACGCACAAAAGAGAATTCTTTTTGTTAAATTCATTGCTTGTTAGTTGATTCGTTTTCAATTTCGGTCTAAATTACAAAATTCAATCCAAAAATGAGGAAGTGAGTAAAAAATATACTAAAAGTTGAAGGGATTTGAGATGAGATGAGGAAAATGCGTTGGTTTGATAGCTGTTTAACTTCAGAGGTCAGGACAACACGAAAGATTCGTGAAGGAGATGATGCCGAACGCGTTACGAATGCAAACGAGCGATTTAGTTTATTCTTCGGGCGGGAGCAGGGGAGACAAGAAGATTACTCTACTTTAATAATACGTTTCAATGTTGGAACGCTTTTGTTGTGGAATGCGTGGAATGAGCAGGGGAAATGGTTACTTGTGTTAGATTATGCTTATTTATACGCAGGATTGCAAATCCAGCTCAGCGGGAAGAGCTCGGTTTTTTTTGTTTCCTAGAATATTTAAACATGTGAACATCATACATAACATAACTTGCAACTAATAAATATCCTAGTTCTTCATACGTTATTTCTTCTTTGTGATACAATTGATCTATCATAGTATCAAAAGCACCAGGATTATGATTGTATACAATTTTGTCTTCTCTTTTTTTGTATCGAGTTCTTTCAGTAAAATATGACAATACTTCTTTTTGTTCAAATTTTAAATTATTACAAATAGCATTCTTAAATTCCATGTCTAATGAATCAACATCATTTATTAAAATTGAATCGCCATTAATTATTTTTAAGACTCCAAGAACATCATATAATCTCAAATAGCTTCCATCAATAACAGATTCTTTTGCAATTACCTCAAAAATATCAGTACTCTGATACTTTTTTTCTACTTCATTTTTAAATTGTTGGATATCAATTCCACAATTATTAATGATGTCATTGTTTATTTCGTTTAAATTGAATACTAAGTTTTCACCTTTGTGAGAACATGAAAAAAGAACGATAAAAATATTAGCGTAAATGATTTTATAGAATTGTTTTTTCATTTGTTATCATTTTGTTTTAAAATCTAGAATATCAGTTGGTAAAACAGTATTATCAGGCACGAAGTACTCAAATTCATCATTAATATCATAATTGTCAAACATAAATTGAACGAAGCGTTTAAATTCGAAATAATCAGTAAATGTAATTGTGAGAAGTTCGTCATGCCTATGATACAACCCCGACCCATCTCTTATCGTGTAAAATTTAACTTTGTATCCACCAGAGCTAGTTTGTTGAAAATATCCGTCATTATTGGTCAACTCCATTTCTTGGACTGTTAAATCACCTCTTGTTCCGTGAAAATCAGATGAACCGACCATCACTGCTTCTCCTTGAAAAGTTTCATTTTTCACTGTAAATGTACTAGCATGAATTGTTTTATGATAGTTCATAGATGGCGGATTAAATAATTCACCATTTTCGTCTACTCCTCCTGATTTAAAGTAATCTAAAAATTGAGTAATTTTTTCATTTATATATTTCTTTGAGCCAGAATAATACCCTTTAAAATTTCCTTTTCCATCAAAACGAGCTGTATATTTCGTTTTATCTTGACCAATAAAGCTATAAACTTGACCTTTTTTAGCTCCTTTAAAAACTGTACCGTCTTTTCTACCAATATATCTATTACCATCCCAATCATCAATTCGAGTTTCAGTCTTTTCGACACTTGTTCCTAAATACCAGTTTGTATATGATCTAGAATTATAAGACTCAGGAATATTAAGACTCATTCCACCAATACCTTTTTCGCTTCTAGTTGTTCTTCTAGTTGTATTACAGTCAGCACAAAAACCACCGCCTCGCGTTGTTCCACTTTCATACTTTGTTTTTCCTGGTTTATCACCTTCCAACCCCAATGGATCAACAAAATAGATTGGGTTATTATTAAACGCCACATACAGACTCATCCCCGGATACTTAGCCATCAAAGGATCTAAACTCTTCCATCTACCAAGTCTTGGGTCGTACTGTCTAAACTGTGTTGTGTAAGAATTTCCGTTTCCAGACACTTCGTCGTCCTTTTCCATACCGTTAAACCCATACCTATAATTACAAGATTCAACCACCCCCTTACCTTATAGAGCTATTCTTGCTAATTAATACAATCTTTGTTTGATCCAGTTCATTGAGCTCCAAATATTTCTCTTTAAATGACTCAAACTCTCCTACTTCTATTCTTTGTCTAAAGAAAATCTGCGTTTTCACCACTTTTAATTCATCTTTCTCTTTGGTGAATTTAACATCATACGAAAAGTATTCATTTTCCATGTGGATATCCTTTGGTAATTTATATAGTCTCAAATTCTTCGGGTAAGAAAAATAAAGTGTCTCTTTAGTTGGGGCCGCATCAATAATCTTATTCAAGTTAATGGTATTCATTCGCTTATCACTTGAGAACACAACACTGTTCGAGATAACATTCATAAAAGGTATATTCATGAAGTAGATATCCAAAATATGCTCAGAATATTTTTTTGCTTTGAACTTATATGTCCCTTTAAGCGGATCTGAAATCGCGTCTATATTGGTAAAATTATAACTTTCAAATTGAATATTACTATAGATGTCATCTCCAATCATAGAAAGGATAATATTCTCCATTTCATTCTTTGGCAATGATTTTAAATTCTCTCTAACGTAACCCGCATTAATTCCATGATAAACAACATCAACTTCTACGTCAAGCATGTGGTCAGTATCTATTGCTGCATGAATCTCAAACTCCATCATATTTTTGTCAACATTCAAATAGTCATTCGGTAGTCTAAATAATTCTTCATCTTCTCCTCTCACTTTTAATGCCCATGCATAACTGTCAGAAATGTTAGTCACAG
>Ga0316209_1003503_pt1 | contig 10566 bp, 9 predicted proteins | sample 6monopyrite_MG_FD_204945 | JGI IMG/M metagenome (GOLD analysis project Ga0316209, IMG submission 204945) | Microbial mat bacterial communities from mineral coupon in-situ incubated in ocean water Damariscotta River, Maine, United States -... | ecosystem: Environmental > Aquatic > Marine > Coastal...
AACTTTTAGAGATCGGGCATTTGCCCAATGGGCAGAGGTTACCTGTGTCCAAAATTTGGGAATCGTATAATGATTCAACCTAAGTCCAAAATTGGATTTGCCTAAAAAAGTTAAGTTGACAGTGCCAATCGGACAATGATCCGAATTGAACCAGAAATTAGACTTATCTAAAAGAGTTAAGTTGACAGTGCCCTCACGACCATATTTCTTTTTATGTATTCACTGTCTTTTAGATCAACATTGTCTTTTATAATCGTTTTACCGTTAATGGTTTCGGTTGAACTGGCAAGAATGACTCCTTGCCTGGGATCATTTGGGCTGATTGCATTGGATGGAAGCGGGGGGATTTTAACGTTGTATTTTTTTTCCCATTCTGAGGGGCTTGCACTTTTTGCTGTGCCATTTTCTCTTATTATAGTAACCACAGGCTCACCTTCCAATGAGTAATTTATTCCTATCAATTTATTATTTTCATCTTTTGTTAACAACCTTACTAATGGTTGATCTTCAAAATCATGCCATTGATTTTTATTTTTGTAAAAAGAGTATGAGTCTAAAAGAAAATCTTTTCCATTATAATTACTCAAACTTACGCTACTGACATAAGCCTCATCAAATACCACCTCATTAACTAACAGCAGCTCAGGCAATTGCATTTTATATACAGGGTCACTCACAGCACCACTTACAGTAAAATATAAATCACTGCCATTCTCTGATAGCAAATGACGAGACTGGGGCTGATGTACTGATTGCTCAAATTTACGGTGTTGAATTAATTCAAAAGCCCGATAATCATAACTACTCATTTGGCTCATCATGCCCCGAGCTATAAGCCTTCCCTTTTCATCGTACTTATTTTCACTCCATGATGAAGACAATATAATATTTCCACCTTTAGCATTAAGTAATAAGCTGTGATTGAAAATACCTGTTTTACCCTCTGGCAGTTCAAAAACATGATTTATCTGGCAATCCTGTTTATTCATTACAACAAATTTAGGGCTATGAAACAAACGGCCATCACCATTATCAAACGGCGTCCCAACATAGAACACCTGATATTGTTCATCTGTTGGATATTTTTGTTCAATACGCACTGCATTAACCTGTGATAAATCAAGTTCACAGGCATACACCGCTCCGCCAACTATCAATAACAGAAAAACAATAATTTTAGTTATGAATTTTATTAAATTTATAATCACTTTTTATTCCTAAATCAGGGAATGACAATTGCTTCGGGCACAGTTGCCGTATCTGGTGTGCCAAAATCAGGTTGTGTAGCTGGTGCACGTCTATCTGAATAATAATTCTGGGGACACAATACTTAATTAAAAGCGCACTGGATAAATAAGTATCGTGTCCCCAGAATTCCTTTTATTAAATTTCTCACGGATATGCTCTGAATATTTGAAGTCAAAGTCAAAATTATAACGCCATTTTTAGTGAAAATCCGACTTGATATTAGAATATCCTAAATGTCGGCTATGTGGTGAAAGAAGCCTTCCTAATGACTTCCCTAAATATCCGCTTTAATCAATAACCTCGATTATTAATAATTTTTGTCAATTTTCAACCTTAATAACCAGTTGTCGACTATATTTATCAGCCATAAATATACATACCGCGCTAACGAAAATTTTTTATATAATTTTAATTTCTGTAAAGTTAAAATTATAATTTGTTAACGAGACTCATCAAAACCAGAAAAATCAACGCCAGAGATTTTTGCTAACTCGGCATTGAATGTTGCAATGTCATTTTTAGAAAATTTATTTAAATGATCATGGCCACATGCTCTTGCCATAACTTGCATCAATTTAACAGATGCATCAAAAAATCGATTCAATTTTTGAGCTGACTCATCAATGTTTAATCGACTACGCAATTCTGCTTTTTGAGTTGCAATACCCGCAGGGCAATTATTAGTATGACAAATCCGTGCACCGATACAACCAATTGCCTGCATTGCGCTATTTGATAACGCTATTCCATCTGCACCTAAAGCCATAGCCTTAATAAAGTCACTAGGTACTCTCAAGCCACCAGTTGCTATTAGCGTTACTTTTCCACTAACACCCTGTTTATCTAGGTAATGCCTTGCACGAGCCAATGCGGGTATTGTGGGCACACTGATATGATCGCGAAACAATAAGGGTGCCGCACCCGTCCCACCACCACGACCATCAAGGATTATATAATCGGCACTGGCCTCAAGTGCAAAGGCAATATCTTTTTCAATATGATTTGCACTTAATTTAAAGCCAATTGGAATACCGCCTGTTACTTCTCTTACGCGGTCAGCAAAGCGTTTAAAATCTTTTGCTGTGTGTAATTCTGTAAAAGTAGGTGGGGATATTGCTGGTTCACCTGCTGGAATGCCGCGTACTTCTGATATTCGCCCAGTGTTTTTCACTCCAGGTAAATGTCCACCTGTACCCGTTTTGGCACCCTGCCCACCTTTAAAATGAAAAGCCTGAACTTTTTCTAAAGCTGCTTCGTTATAACCAAACATGGCGCTGGCTAGTTCATAAAAATATCGACTATTTTCAGCTTGTTCTTCAGGTAACATTCCACCTTCACCTGAACATATACCCGTACCGGATAATTCTGCACCTTTAGCTAAAGAAATTTTAGCTTCTTCGGATAGCGCACCAAAACTCATATCAGAGACAAACAATGGAATCTTTAGTGTTAAAGGTTTATTACATTGCGGGCCAATTATTAATTCTGTACCTACCGCTGCATTATCCAGTAAGGGTTTAGTATGGAACTGAGCGGCCATGATTTGAAAATCGTCCCATTTTGGCAAATCATTTCGCGGCACTCCCATGGCACCCATCTCACCATGATGCCCGACAGTTGATAGACCTTCTCGCGCTAGCTTATGTATGTATTCAACATTGGGTTCTTCGGGTGTTGCACGTGCGTCAGGTACGAGGTTTTCATCTTCCGCAATGCCTGGACCTTCTTTACCTACATCACTATTTGAAAACTGTTTATGCGAGCCATCACAAAATGGTGCGTTGCGCGTATGCTTACAAGCACACAAATAGGCATCGTCATCGTCTGCATCAGGGACAATAACTTTGGGTGTGAATGATGTACCGACATGAGAGCCATCACAGAATGGTTGGCTTTTCGATTTACCACACGTACAAAAATAATACTCCTGCCCTTTAACTAAACTTACTTTAATAGGCCTATTATCTGCAATGACTGGGTTTTTCATTTTATCACCACTCTGTTTTATATCATTTGAAAGTCAAACTAGAATTAAGTTGCCTAGTCGTCGGTTTTTGGTTTATTCGCCTTAATACAAAATACAATAAATAATGAGTCCCAATTATCATACCCTTGGACATTATCAATATTAACTAGATCTGGCTCTGCCTTTAAATACTCAAGTGTTTTTGTCATTTGATCGTCGGTAACACCATTTAATTTAATCAGGTCAATTGCGGCAGCTGAGGGAGACCATTCACTTAACAATTTACACATAACTCTTATAGTATCTCTTTATAATTAGTATTAAGTACAAACGCAATTTCGCCCTTTTCCTTTTGCTCGATAAAGCGCTTTATCAGAAAGTTTAAGCACATCCCATGCACTCATTTTAGATGATAACTTTTTAGACTTTGAATCAGCAACACCAATTGAAACTGTAACTTTCACTGATTTGTTTTTATTTGTTTTTGTTTTGCCATCAGCTTTTCGTCGACTGACACGATTAATAACAAAAGGTGTACTAGCTATAATTTCACGTAGCTCATCTAAATGTGGCTTTGCATCATTACTATTTTTTCCATTAAAAACAATCGCAAACTCTTCACCCCCATAACGATATGACGCACCGCCACCCGTTACCTTATTCATTTTTGTCGCTATCATGCGTAACACTGCATCTCCAGTGTCATGACCATATGTGTCATTAAATTTTTTAAAGTGGTCTACATCAAGCATTGCCACTGTATATAAACCACTTATTTTTTGAAATTTTTCCCGTAAGGCCCGCCTGGCTGGCAATTCTGTTAACTCGTCCAGATATGCCATACGCCACGATTCTTGCAGTATAGCCATCAAACACATTAGTAAGGCAGCAATGCTAAATACAGTTAAGCTACTCCCTACCTCGCCAAAGTTAAGTTGTGCGATTAAAAGTATCAATACACCCAAACCAGCCGCCATATGTGGAGATGGTCTTAGAAAGTACAGGACTAGCTTAGCAATAAAAACTACAACCGTAAGTGCAAGTATTGTCTGTGATTGCTGTGTCCAGTCGAAATAACGTGCAGGCAACCAGTCTGTGAGCAGAGCATGCATTGCCCATTCTGGTGACATATTCGATATTAAAATTGAAGATATAGTCGCGGTACTTAACAATGCGTACGCAGGGATCGCTCTAACGCTTAAAATCCCGCGCTCTGGCAGAAGTGAAAGCAGCAGTAATAACAACGGTATAAAACCAGATAATAATGCATAGCTCAGTTTACTATCTGCCCACTCCATACCAAGCACAACGTTAGTTGCAACGATGAGTAATGTGTAAAAGAAAACTGGACTACGATTAAAATGAACGGTTAGTGCAACAACAAATAATGCTAATATAATGGGTAAAAAAACGATGCCATTAATAATAGATTGAGGCAACTCAAAATATTTTGCAAAGCTGTAGAACGCCAATATTAATAATATTAAAACTGGTATAAGATTTTTTATAGATTTCATAATGACAATTGTCAGTAACTTAAATAATTACAATTATATTAAAGCTAATAGCTAGAAATACTATTTAAAATAGCAGTAAATGGAATTCCCTATACTATGTTGATAGTTTTACTTTAAACACACCAACATCAACCGAACTAACTGTGACTCGTTGTCCTGTTTCAATTAAAATAACATCAGTATTTTTATCAATTTCAACTTTCCAGGTAAGCCCTGAATAATTGGTTGAACCCGGTTGAGTTATAGTAATATCTGTATCGGTAACGAATTCATACCCAATCAAATCACTGCTGTTGTCTTTTTCTATAGAAGACCTACCTTGCAACGCCTTTAGTGGTTTCCATAGTATTAATGTAATAACACCTGAGCTGATACCCGTACAGGCAACACCTGCAATCCACGTTTCTGGAATAACAGCAAAATTCATTAATAACCCAGTGGTTATGGCGCCTAATCCAGCAAACAAAAAGACACCTATTGTGAGACCTGTAATAACCTCAATTGTTAACAGCGCAAAACCGAGTAATAACCAAAATTCTGATTGGTGATTAACAATATAATCAGAAACCATCTTGTCCCCTTTAAACCTTTGTAGATGTTTTATCGTTATTCAATGTATTAATAATCGTCATAGCTTCAGCCACTACATTTGCCGCATTACTATTACTTTCTGGCAATAGCACAACGGTTGAGTCTTTCGCTATCGCCCGCTTAGCATCTATTGCTTTATCGGCTAGATTTAATTGAATGGCTTTTTGGCCTTCCAACGTATTCGCAACTTGACCAACTGTATCTAGTGCTTTTGCCTGTGCATCTGCCACAGCTAAAATTGCTTGGGCTTCGCCTTCTGCACGTAATATTTGTTCCGCTTTATCGGCCTCAGCTGACAATACCTGTGCCTGCTTAGAACCTTCTGCTACGTTAATTGCAGATTGCCGATGCCCCTCGGACTCAAGGATGGTCGCACGCTTTTCACGCTCAGCTTTCATCTGGCGTTCCATTGCATCTAAAATTGTACGAGGTGGCTCAATATCCTTAATTTCATAACGCATCACCTGTACACCCCAAGGTTCTGAAGCCAGGTTAATTGCATTAACAATATTAATATTAAGGCTTTCACGTTCCTCAAACGTTTTATCCAAATCTATTTTACCGATTTCACTACGCATTGTCGTTTGGGCAAGCTGAGTAACCGCGTAGACATAATGATCAACACCATATGACGCTTTATAAGCATCTAGCAGTTTTAAGTAGAGAACGCCATCAACGACTAATGAAATATTATCTTTAGTAATTGCTGCCTGGCTAGGCACATCGTATGCGTGTTCTTTAAGTGATTGGTCATAGGCTACTTTGTCTATAAAAGGCACTAATATATTTAAACCCGCCACCATAGTTTTACTATATTTACCAAATCGCTCAACTACGAATGCCCTATTCTGAGGAACAAACTTTATCGAAGACTTGATTAAAATAACAGTTAATACGGCTAAGCCTGTCCAAAAATTAAAAATCACACCCAATACTTCTTCTGCGCCCATGATATTTCCTTACTTATCATATTTATTTAGTATACGAGAATAACAGATTAGACAATATTAATCGGCTTATCTAGACATATAATCTTATAATCACGCTCGACAATTAACCCACAATTTCACATATAGTATGCCATTAGTACTATTGAGCTATCTGTATCTTATGTCTATTCCAGTAATGGGCGCCCGTAGTCTATAGCCAATGAGATTTATTACTGGCATTATTCATCATAAATCCCCTTATAGGAAAAAGTATGTCACAAGCAATTGCTCAACAATGGTTACAAGATGCCACCACTACAGCTGACATGAAAAACCATGTGTCACATATGGATCTCATATCTAAAAAGGTTAGCCTGCAAGGCGTACCCGGTTATGAAAATATTGGATATGAAGAATGGGCCGCACAAACTAAACACGAATTTGAAAATAATATATTGAAAAGTGTGAGTTATACGGGATTTAAACTATTAAAAGCAACAAACACACATATCATGTTTAAAACTTTTGAAACAGTTCAATCAACCGACAATACAACTAATGCGCAAGGTATTGAAATACTCCTTGAGAAGGAAGACGATGGAGAATGGCGCTTAATACAAGAGCGAATTTTGCCTGATGATGAAGCAAAGCACGATGGACTTGTTGCTTAAATTTTGACATTAAGCTGATAAGGCCTTTCTCGATAATTAATTGGTTTCAACAGAGGAGACAGAGCCACTTTTTTGAATTTTCTGACTAAACTTGAGCTAACATGAGTTTTATTGATAAACCACAAGCATATATTCCATCGAAATAATTTATATTAAACATATAGCTATACCTTGATGACACCCTGACATCAAAAGCACATAGTGAATTCAAGAAAGTTTTTAAAGATGAAGGATTCTAAATACTATGAACCTACTCAAGCTAACTATTCACCATATGTTTATAGCGTTTGCTATGATGCTAAATGCTTGTAGTTCGCATATCCCAGCTGAAATAAAACAACCTCTTGAAAACTCCCCTGATATTCAGAAAATACAGCTAAATCCAAGCCAATATACTAGTCACAATGTACGCTGGGGTGGAGCTATATTACATGTAGAAAATAAAGAAAATTCCAGCTGGCTAAGCATTGTTGGCTTTCCTTTGAATAGTTATGGCCGCCCTTTAACATCAGTTGAGAGCACTGGTCGATTTATCGCCGTTATAGATGAGTTTTTAGAACCACTCGTTTATACAAATGACAGACAAATAACCTTTAGTGGTACTTTTTTAAAAACTGAATCACACAAGGTAGGCGAGTTTTCATACGACTATCCAGTCATTAAAGTTGAGTATTACTATTTATGGCCAGTAGAAACCACATCAGATACAAATCATCACCATCCTTACTGGTGGTACGATCCCTGGTACTATCCAGCTAACCCCTATCATTTACGACCAAGACAATAAGGGAAGTGATTATGCCAATCATGCTAATCAATAAACTACGTTTTTTTATCACTCTATTTATATTCAGTATAATAACGAGTTGTTCTACATCTCCTGAATTCACAACCACACAGGTCGACAAGACATTAACACCGCAACGTGTTATTGCAGAACCCGATATTAGCTTTAATAAAACAGCTCTTTGGGGTGGCACTATTCTAGATACACGGAATCTTGAAAATAGCACACAAATTGAAATACTTGGCTATCCACTAGATTCGTCACATCGTCCATTATTAGATAATAAGCCGTTAGGACGATTTATCGTAATACATAATGGATATTTGGAGCCTGCCACCTACTCACAGGGAGAGCTTTTATCTGTATTAGGTAGCATAGGAAAAAATCAGCAAGGAAAAATTGGTAAGAAGCTTTATACATACCCTGTTGTTAGAGCAGAAAAATTACATTTATGGTCTAAGTCTGATGGGCGAAGTAACACACGTTTTCATATTGGTATTGGAATACGCTTATAGGGAACCAATAAAAACTTTGTATGGATGACAGAAATAATTTTAGCCGTCTATTTTTTATGCATATTTTTTTTGGTCTTACTGGTTGCTTCAGCTGTAAATGGGTCATCCGGCCAATAATGACGTTTATACTTACCCCTTAGCTCTTTTTTTACTTCATGATATGTCGTTTTCCAAAAACTATTTAAATCTTGTGTTATCTGCATTGGCTTACGAGCTGGTGATAACAAATGCATCATCACTTTGACTTTACTACTCAGCAAATCTGGCGTTTCGTACATGCCAAAAACTTCTTGAAGCCTTACCGCTAGTACTGGCTGATTAATATCACTGTAATCTATAGCAATAGCCGAGCCACTGGGCATAGACAGTCTCTCCGGTGCGAGTTTTTCAATCAGTTTCTGTTGTTCCCAACTAAGCCTATTTTTCAGCAAATTACCTATATCCAATTTTTGACATTGTTTTATACTATTTTCATTCGTTAAATGTGGAAGCAACCAGTCTGTCAAAGTAGCCAGTAAGGCCTTGTCTGTGAAATCTGGAAGATCCACTTCAAGCTGAAAATTACTCGCATGGTGATTTATAAAATTTATACGCTGCTTTAAATTAACCGCTTTAGGCGACCAATTTAAACACTGAATACCAATTTCTTTAATGCCCTCAAGTAGACAGCTATGTATAGCTTGTCTATTTTTAGTAGCACTTACTATTTCATTTAAAACCAATTTATCAATGCGACAAGTTTGTTTTGATTCAACCCGCTGATGATCATCATTCCAGACAATATATTCTTTATTCTGAATAAGCTCGCTAAAATAATCTTCTAACTGTGACTCATTTATTTCAGCTGCAAGGTATATTGTCGCCTCGGCTTGCGCCCTTCCTTTCTTCACATCTAAGTTTGCAATCACTAGATAATCATATGAGTGTTGCTGTAAATACTCAGGTATTACTGCACCTTTGCCATTACTTAACACGAAGCGGTTTGCACTATCATCACGTTGTTTAGCGATTCTATCGGGATAGGCATAAGCCAGTAGAACGCCGCTATATTGAGTATCTATTTTATAATGTGATGTGATATTACTATTATATTTTTTAAGTCGCTGAAAGAATTCATTTGCTGTTTGAATGATGCGTTTACATTGAGAGACGTCAATATCGTATTGATTAAGATCGTTATCCTTGTTATTCCCTTTAACAAAGTTTTGTAGAATTGTAATTCGATCGTGAATATCAATACTTTTATCCGCTGTTGATAAAAATATATCTTTTTCACTAAGAATACTTGCGATCAAACACGCATGATAAGGTTGCATTAACTCGAGCGAGCTTAACATCATATGAGCTAAACGCGGATGAGTACCTAAGTTTAATATATCCCGCCCATGAGTTGTAATCCTACCAATTTGAGCACCATTAAGTTCTATGCAACTAAGCTTATTTAATAAAATTTGAGCTTGCTCTATTGCGCTAGTTACTGGTTTATCTAGCCACTGCAGTTCATCTAATGTCTGTACGCCCCAATTAGCCAACTCCAATACTAAAGAAGACAAGTCACTGTGTAATATTTCAGCCAATGAATGTTTAACTAGACGCTGTTGTTGCTGCGATGTCCATAAACGATAACATGATCCAGCGGTTAATCTTCCAGCACGACCACTACGCTGTATTGCAGAATCTTCTGATATAAATTGCGTTATCAAACTATTCATACCAGACGAATTGTTATGTTGCAAAATACGCTCTAAACCTAAGTCTATTACGCAATTAATGCCTTCAATTGTTAAACTTGTCTCAGCGATATTGGTAGCCAGTACTATCTTTCTTACGCCCTTCTCAACAGGAGCAATAGCCAGATCTTGTTGCTGCTTACTTAAACTGCCATGTAATGGAGCCAACACTATATTTTGTTTAGCTTCTTCTACTAGAATTTTCTTAATTCTTCCTAGCATCTGATTAATTTCTTTTACACCCGGTAAAAAGATCAGACAACTTCCTGATTTTTCATTTATAACTCGTTTAACGACTTTTACCAATGCAAGTATTCTTTGCTGCTGATTATCGTAATGATTACTGGTTTGTTTAATTGGTTTATCGAGATAGTGAATATCAACTGGATAACTACGTCCTTCACTCTGAATTATTGGTGCATCGTTGAGTAAGTCAGCAATGGCATGGGTATTTAAGGTTGCAGACATTACTAATATTTTTAGTTCTTCATTTAAAATTTGCTGACTCTGTAAGCATAAGGCAAGCGAGAGATCTGCATGCAAACTTCTCTCGTGAAACTCATCAAATATAACTAAAGCCGTATTTTTAAGCTCTGGATCAGCTTGCAACTT
>Ga0316209_1003506_pt1 | contig 10564 bp, 6 predicted proteins | sample 6monopyrite_MG_FD_204945 | JGI IMG/M metagenome (GOLD analysis project Ga0316209, IMG submission 204945) | Microbial mat bacterial communities from mineral coupon in-situ incubated in ocean water Damariscotta River, Maine, United States -... | ecosystem: Environmental > Aquatic > Marine > Coastal...
TGCTGCCCGCCAGCGATACGCCACAACTGCTTAGGTTCATTCGCCTGACGATAAAGGGTTTCGCTATGATGAGGCGCTACGACTGGATCCTGATCACCATGAATCAACAACACCGGTATCCCGTTGATGCGTTCAATCGCGCGTCCCGGATGATAGGCATCAGAGATCGTCAGTGAAAGCGGCCACTGCAACGGCCAGGTCAACCAGAAATGGCTCAATGCCTCACGCGTAACGGCTTGATAACTACTAAAACTACTCTCGACAATCAGTCCTTTGATGCGCTGTCGGTGCTCACTATTAGCAGTGGTGCTAATGGCAATTGCACCGCCCAGGCTCTGTCCAAAGATCACTAACGGCACATCATTGAGTGATGGTTCGCTTAGCGCCACCTCAACTGCTCGCGCGGCATCCTCGTGTACCCCAACCAACGAGGGTTCACCTGCTGACTCACCGTAGCCCCGATAATCAAATAAAAAGAGATTGAAGCCCTGCTCAGGCAACCAATAGACACTGCCCAGATGGGTGCTGATATTTTCTGCATTGCCGTGCATAAAGAGCACCGTCGCTGTCGCTGGTTGCGTCGTCGCGGGCAACATCCAGCCATGTAATTGGGTACCATCTTGCGAGGCAAATTGAATATCGCGATATTCCAGCCCAACATCGGCCGGTGTTCTTATCAATGAAGGATGCGGATAAAACAGAAACTGGCTACAACCAGCCAGCAATCCAACACACAATAGCAAAGCGAGCGAGCGCTTCATCAGTTACCAACATTCACGAGCAGAGACATGTCAGGATAGCGCTCCTCACAAAATAAACTCAGCGGTTAAAAATGATATCGATAAGAGAGGGTCGCATCAACAAAACGATCCGCCGTGTGCTTCTCACCATTAACACTCAAGTGCAGCGCATGGTTGCGCGCAAGTGGCATATTGTGACGCAGCTGTAGACGCGAACGATATTTATCATTGGAAAATTTCTCTGCCGCCAGTTCAAGACGTGTCGTCATCGAGGAAAAGTGCCATAACAATCCCATCGCAGCTCCCGCAGCTGGCTTAATGCGCTTATCCGAAAAGCCTCGATTGAACTCCAGACGCCCCGTTCCCAGCGCATAGAACACACCATCATCAAACAAGCTGTACGCGACACCAGCACCCATCGTGACGTGCGATGTGAGGCGATCAACCCCATCTGTCATCTGACGCTCCAGCCCCGTATAAACACGCCATGAGAGTGGAGAGAAAAAGCGAGAGCGTGGCGTCAAAGAGAAAATATCGATCACATCCAGACGCTGCAACTCAACCTTATCAGTCTCGTTATTGGCACGCAGCTCCAGATTTGCCATATTAATATGAGCCCCTCTCAGGTAGCCATGCCCATTATCCTCAAGACTGTGAAAGGCCATCCTCATCGACAACGCCTGATAAGCCTGTTCATCACGTTCACCAACACCGATTGAGATACGCCGTGAATGATGCCCTTTTTCAGGCTGAACCGGCACCACGATTGGCAGCGGCGTGTCATCCGCCGGATATTTATTAAGCAACCCTAACAATGTATGGCTACGTTTTGCGAGCGCATCGTCACGCACCATGGTGGATTGTTGATAACGCTGATAGCGATACGCCGCATCAATGATCTTCTGCTGTTTAGTCAGCGCTAGCGCGATAAACCCTGTAGACTGAACCACACCCACGTTTTCCACTAATTGCTCAAAATAACGGGTTTCATCATCCGACAGCTGCTCCAATAACACCTGCAGCTCTGTCATTTGTGAGGCGCGAAACATGCTATCTTCAATCAATCCTGCCGCTTCAATCGCTTTCACTGTATCGATCGGGATCGCGGTGATACCAAATTCATCGGTTAACTCCAGACCTGGGCGGGCCACTTCCAGTAATTCGAGCAGCCGATATGAGCAGTTTTCATCAAAAAAGTAGTAATCGAAATTAACCTCTTTTAACTCCCACAGATGAACCACCATACGCTCAACTTCCTCTGGGGTTAGATTGAGACGGTACTCCCAGATGTCGCGCTTCTCAATACGATTGTATTCTCGAATTTTGTTGTAATAGGGCGTCACGATAAAGATACCGGGATAGCCGCCGGTTAACCCTTTAATCGCGTACAGTAGCGAGTTATCAACCGCCTGTACATTTGCACCAAAATTAACGGCGAATGACAACCACTTGGAACCAGTCTCACCCACTGAACGATCCAGTCTAAGCAGGGTGTGGCCAAACATTGATGATGGGCTGTTCAAGTGGTAAGTCGGAAAAACCAACGTCACCTGCTCTGCCTGAACAATCCCGCGCCATTCCACATAATCGGCACACGCGGCCTCAGGCAGCGTATCAGGATCAATCTCAATATGCTCTGAAAGCCAATTTAGGCGAGCAGGAAAGCGGCATATTGGATGCATATTCCCGAGTTCATCCTCACGGTAAAATGCAGCGATTGTCGCCAGCATCTCTTCCCGTGGCTCTTCTACGCCATTATCCGCATTAAAAAACGAGCGATCATCGACATGGCTTCGATAACCACTTTTGCTAAAACGCTCAGGATAGTAATGCAGCAGGTTAATCCACTCAGGCGACTGCCATAGCTGCTGCTCAATCGCCGCAGCCTGAATAGGCTTCACTGGGTTGCCCTGTTCAGCAAACGCCGCCGCAGAAAAACTCGTTAGAAAAATAAGAATAGAGAGGGATAAGTATCGAATTTGCACACGCATTCACACAGGTTATAAAAGCAAAAAATCCCTGTGCCTTACGGCACAGAGATTTCGGTCACTAAACAGCAGTCTTAATTACGCTGCGTACTTAGCCAGACGCGCATCAGATTTCATCACTGTCATCAGTGAGTCGGTCACTTGCTGCGCAGTCACTTTGTCATGAGGGAAAATGGTGCTGAAGTTTTCATGTACCACTTTTGCGAAGGCAGCACGATCGCCCTTATCAACGCCCATCATCACAGCAACCGCATCCAGCGCTTCACCATGACCACGCGCAACATCTTCAGAGAACTCATCCATGATGCTTGAGATCATAGAAGTACCACCGTATGTCAGTGCGCCATCAACTGAACAACCATTAGTACCTGATGTCATACCAAATGTTTTATTACCTGATGTGCCATTAGTAGTGGTTGCTAGAAAGTGTGGCCCCATTCCTGACTGGCCATCAAGTAGCATGTTACCCCAACCACAACCAGGACCACCAGGCGCTGCTGCCATTGCAGAACCAGAACCTAGTGTCAGTGCCGCTGCCAGTAAAATCTCTTTTCTCATTTTCATATTGCTATTCTCCCTCTAGAAATGATTGAAAAACATCCAACACTTACTTTTATAACGACTATATTAAGTAGCGTCAAGCAAGTATTGAGTGAACATTGTATTTCGTTACACAAGGACCTTATTCGACAAGGAACAATAAAACTTTAGAAAAAGCACCTTATTAAATATCAAACATTAAAGTGAACAGATAAGCAACAAGATTAAGGATAGCAACCATTCTATGAACAACGCATGATTCAACCTATAATCATCTGACTGTAACGATTTACAACGCTCCAGACCCTTAGGCATCGACATGCAATCACAAAAAATCTACCCTTTAGCCTTTAGCTTCGCATGCCGCCCAGCCAAAACGGAAACAGGCAAAGAACAGCTGCTTGATACCAGCCGCCAGCTAGCCAAGGTTAATCCTTGCTTCTTTTCTGTTAGCTGTGGTGCAAACGAGACCATGCGCGAAGACACACCTGCGACGGTTAATGCAATCAACAAAGCCACATCGATTGAAGCAGCGCCACACATAACCGGCATCGGCGTAAGTAAACATGAGATGACAACCTTACTTGAGCATTACAAGGCACGTGGCATTCGTCATATTATTGTATTAAGGGGTGACGCCCCCTCAGGACTGCGTGATTTCGGGGATTTCAATTACGCCTGCGACCTCATCAGGTTTATTCGCGATCAATATAATGACTACTTCTTTATAGAGGTCGCGGCCTACCCTGAAACACACCCGCTGGCTAAAAGCAGCCAGGCCGACCTGATGAACCTTCAGCAAAAATTTGAGCTGGGAGCTGACGCAGCACTCACTCAATTCTTTTACAACCCCGATGCCTTTTTTCGCTTCATCGATCAGTGTGAAAAGCTCGGCATTGACCAGCCGATTGTGCCCGGGATCATGCCGATCACTCATTACCAGCAGCTGGCCCAGTTCACTAACACACACGGCATTGAGATACCGCGCTGGATCAAACTGCGCCTGGAATCTTACGGTAACGACCTCGTTTCGATTTGCAACTTCGGAGAAGAAGTTGTCACAACATTATGCGAACAGCTACTTGCCGGAGGCGCTGCCGGATTGCACTTCAACACAATAAACCAGGCAGCCGCTACGCTTGCTATCTGGAAAAACCTGAACATCAGCAGTGACAAAGGTATCCGTGCTCAACGATAAAATGACAAATACAAAAATACCATCAAGAATAACTAATATAAGGTTTTAATCACATTAACCATCAGCGATATTGGTAAAGAGGTTTCAACAGAAATACTAGAAAATATTTTTGATTCCTTTAAACATTACGCCTTAGCTGGAGGCCAGCACTGAGAAATACGAGTCGATAAAGTAACCGCTAGAACGGAACAACTTTGCCATCAAAGGCAACAAAGGAGCCGGGATCGTAACGATCAACATTCTCAATCACCAGAGCGAGTCCGGCAACTGAGGTTTTAACATCAATCAATCCAGCATTATTAGTCATGTCAGTACTGACCCAGCCAGGGTGCAATGTGATCACCCTCACCCCATCAGAGGCAAGATCGATCGCTATGGATCGAGACACGATTACCAGCGCAGCCTTCGCTGCACGATAGGCATAACACCCGCCGCTGGTGTTGTCTTCACTTGATCCCATTTTTGAGCTCATGTTAGCAATCACGCCGCGAGCAGTTATGACTCGACTACTTAGCGCCTGGCTGACTCGCAGCGCACCAACACAATCAACATCAAACACTTCTAGCATCGTTTCTGCAGTCACAGAATCAAATGACTGTCCGTACGATTCTTTCGGCCCATAGATGCCCGCATTGTTTATCAGCAGGTCTATTGAGTCAGGCACACCTATCGACTGCAGTCGTGCCTCGGAGATCGCTTCTGTAATATCCCATTGAATGCAATGCAAACGATCATTTTCGATCTGCTTTAACAGCCCTTGATCGCTGCGATAGGTCGCCCAGACATGATAGCCCTGCGCGAGATAGTGATTCACAAAACCAAATCCAATGCCGCGGTTAGCACCTGTAATAACTACATTCATGAAAAAAACCTTAGGTTATATTTTCGCTTTTAAAAACCAGATTTGATAAAGCGAAATCAATATTTGAGCGGCCATTGCAGCTCCTAGCAGCGCTCCGGATGTAACAATCGTATATGCGTACACCGGATCCCATTTTGTCAGATACCAGGCCACAATGTCCGCCACAATCGCAATAAAGGGCATTAATATCAGGACATGTTTTACCATCGGTGGAAGCTCAGCCAGACAAAAAATAAAACCTATCCCAAGCAAAACCAGTCCAATCCCCAGAAGGTGAATATGAGAGAGTTTAACCAAAGTCATTAGTGACAGGCCAGTATCAACTGTGGCCACTTTATGTAGATTATCAAAGCTATCCAGCGCTGGAATATTGCCAAATTGCTTTGCCGCTTCAGTTGAGTGACACATTAAACACTGGCGCTCAATAATAGGTTTCACATCAACCTCAAAGCCAGGCTCATTCGCACCAGACTTCAACCAGGCAACGATGATAGTTCTATCATCCGGGGTAATATGACCAGACATAGAACCACGTAGCGCAGCCTCAAGTCGAGTGCCACTTCGGTTGCCATAGTATGTTTCCGCCACATCGTGCACTGATAACCCAGGCTCACCATCGTGACCTTGATGGCTAATATAGAGATAAGTGAGCGCCATCAAATAACCCAGCCCCATCAACAATAGAAAAGCCGTAAATAAGAACTTTTCACTTAAATCACAGTCGTAAAATCGACGTGTCCTCATACAACATTATCCCTCACGTTATTTTCTTTCACCTGAAAAGGTTCTGTTTCCCAAGATAGAAATATTAAAGATTCATATTACCAAAAAACGTTTAATACGTCCGTTCGTTACGGACATGAGGATAAAGAATTAATCCAGTCGCTAATGACCGCCACACCCGCAGTATCAATAATACTAGTACCTAGCGGTGGCATACCATGAACATCTCGACGCGTCATGCGATTCGGGATAATCGATCTGCTGGCATCACCCGGTACAATCAATCGAGCACCACTAATGCCGAGGTCTCCGCCCGAAGGTATCGCGTTACAGGTATTGGTTGCGGCAAAAGAGGTTTGATAGCGCAGGTCCATACTTGATGGCGTTGGCCCTCCCGGACGGTGGCACTGAGAACAGTGGGTACGTAAGTAGGCCCGAGCCCGGTTCGCCAGCGCTTCTGCAGTATCAAAAGGATCTGGATAATTTACTAAATTATCAGGTAGATCAGGCAACGGAAGGTCAAATGCAATAATCGAATCTAATGTATGTAGCTGGTTATCGGTACGCCCAGTCGATGGGTAGGTGAAGTCTTTATTCAGCTGACCAGTCTCAGGCCCCAGTGAAAAACCAGCTGCCACGGTGTGACACATCATACACTGGCTTTCACTCGGATAGACCCAATTCACACTATCAATAACTTTACTCTTTCCACCCCGTACACGCGTGGCTTCGGTCTCAGCATCATCCCATTCATAGGTATAACCCGCCCAGCTACCATCGGTATGACGCATTAATAGCCTTGTTTCGATGAACTTACTATTCAAGATAAAATGCTTCAGCAGTACGGTACCATTAGGAAAAACCCAATCATCCTCCGCATTGATACTAATTGTTTCACCGTTAGGCAGGCCTAGCCAGCGCTGCTTTTCTGCGCCATCGGCCCATAACGCCACATTCGTATCGAAAGGAATCATTCCTGATGCTGGTAATCTGGGGTCAACCGAATCCACACAACCAGTATCGGAAAGTAGTGTGGGAATGGTATCGACCCCACCGCCTGAGGAACGTGTCAGTTGGCGAAGCCGGGACCAATAATCGACAATATATATCTCCCCATCACTCCCTTCAGCAAACGAGGCAATATTAAGATCCGTATCCAGCAGTTCATCCATCAGATAGCCACCTTGCCCATCATCTTGCAGCGCCCATATTCTTCCGGATACAAAGTCACCAAACAAATATGCGCCTATCAGCTCTGGGATTGCCGTTCCTCGATAGACATAGCCCCCCGTAATGGAAGCGCCCTGACTACGGCCATACTCTGCTACCGGATCAATCAAACCACTCGTCTGACAGCCAGATGATGGATTATAGCAATGCGCTCCCTCCCTAATCCTCCAGCCGTAATTACCACCACGCTCAATAACATTGACCTCTTCCCATGCATTCTGCCCGACATCAGATAACCATAGGCCGCCAGTGCCTCGATCAAAACTCCAGCGCCAGGGGTTACGAAGGCCCCAGGCGTAAGTCTCTGGACAAGCACTACTTCCAGTGCCAGTAGAACAGGTTGGATTTCCGGCAAAGGGATTGTCTGCAGGAATCACATATGGAGCAGCGCCGTCCACATCAATTCGCAGTATAGAGCCTAACAACCGCGTGGTATCCTGCGAACGATTGTTAGGGTCACCGCCCCCACCACCGTCACCAAAACCGATATAGAGCAAACCATCATCGCTAAAAGCAAGATGGCCACCATTATGGTTATCAAAATCTTGATCGACTGTCAGAATCACCTCTTCTGATGCAGGATCCAGTGTTTGGCCACTATCGATGCTGGTAAAGCGTGAAATATATGATACTAGCGGTGAGCCCGTTCTAGTATAAGAGAGAAAGACCTCTCCATTTACCTGAAAATCAGGGTGAAAGGCCATTCCGAGCAAGCCAGCCTCACTAGGCCCGTTATCGACAATCGAGGTAATATCCAGGACTGTACGAACCGTAGAAACCGTGGGATTATTATCAAATGCCTTAACGATACCCGCCTTTTCGATCACAAACCATTGCGTATCATCACCAGGCGGCTGATGCATCGCAAGCGGAAAACTAAATCCAGGCAGACTAGAAAATACACTCGTAGCTGAGATTGTAGCATTTACCGATGGCCTGGCTGGGGCGATGCAAGTCGTATTATTAGGCCTCTGATCAAGCCCTGCTTGCGTAGCCGTCTCGTTATCGAGAATAGTGCCTTGCCCTTGCGCATCATTGATCGTAGCGTTGTTAGGAACACTTAGATCCAGATAAAAGAGTTCATTACCTTCTGTCAGAGTATCACCTAAAATAGAGACACTCACAGTCCTGCTGGTTTCACCTGGGGAATAAATGAGGGTACCGCTGACTACGGTATAGTCACTACCCGACTCAGCACTCCCATTGCTAGTAGCGTAATCCACTGAGATTTCAAGCCCACTTGCTGTAGAAAGTTCAACATCAAAACTCAGGTTTGCAGAACCAGTGTCACCTTCGGATAAACTGGCATCATTAATACTGATTGTCGGCGGTGCGTCGTTATCAGTGATTCCGCCAGTAGCAATTCCATCCAATAGATTCACATTCACCGGATCACTTAAGGTTACCGTAAACGCTTCGTTGCTCTCATCAAGCGTATCACCTATCACCGGAACGTTGATTGTCTTCTCTGTTTCACCAGCCAGAAAAGTTAACGTACCGTTAGTCGCAGTGTAGTCACTACCGAAAAGTGCGCTACCATTGCTCGTAGCATAGTCCACCGAAATTTCCTGGCCACTCACAGCTGAGAGCGCCACAGTAAAAGCCAGATTCACCGAGCCAGTATCGCCTTCGGATAGATTGGCATCATTAACACTGATTGTCGGCGGTGCGTCGTTATCAGTGATTCCGCCAGTAGCAATTCCATCCAATAGATTCACATTCACCGGATCACTTAAGGTTACCGTAAACGCTTCGTTGCTCTCATCAAGCGTATCACCTATCACCGGAACGTTGATTGTCTTCTCTGTTTCACCAGCCAGAAAAGTTAGCGTACCGTTAGTCGCAGTGTAGTCACTGCCGAAAAACGCACTACCATTGCTCGTAGCGTAGTTCACCGAGATTTCTCGAGCACTTGTAGCTGAAAGTATGGCACTAAAACTGAGATTTATTGAACCATTATCCCCCTCAATGAGCAAAGCATCTGAGATACTAATATTTGGGCGACCTTCATTATCAAAAATAAAACCCTCTCCTTGTGCATCTACAATAGTCGCGTTTATTGGGTCAGATAAATCGACATAGAGCACCTCGTCCCCTTCATTCAAGAGATCCGCTAAAATGGAAACTTCCACGAACTGCTGTGTCACACCAGCGGGAAAAGAGAGTAAGCCACTAATCGCAGTATAGTCCAGCCCAGGTGTTGCAGTACCTGCGGTCGTAGTGTAATTAAGCTCAACTATTTGCCCGCTCGCAGCCGAAAGTTCCACACTAAAACTCAAATTCACAGAACCACTATCACCCTCAATAATACTGGCATCCGCGATACTTAGTTGAGGTGCGAGATCATCATCAACAATAACCCCCTCGGCTTCCGCTGAGGATATAATCGCACTCTGTGGATTACTAAGAACAACAAAAAATGATTCATCAGACTCATCAATCAGGTCACCGACCAGGTCAATACTAATAGTGTGACGTGATTCCCCAGGCAAAAAAACCAACGTGCCAGCTGTTGCTATATAGTCCACGCCTTCTAACGCAGTACTTTCAATACTTTGAAAATCAACCGCGGCAGACTCTCCGACATTGCCTCCAGTTAGCGTCACACTAAAAATCACCTCGGATACACCAAGGTCACCTTCAACCAAATGACTATCTTCAATTGAAAATGCCGCTTGAGCGCTACTGTCATCAATAGGAGCGTCACTGCCACCACCACATGCCTGGAGCATAAACGCAAAGATTAAAACTAGCGAAGGGAGTCGAAGACCATAGAGAAAGTTTAACTGTGTTTTTAACATATTCATCCTAAACCGTAACGAGCCAGCATCCGCATTTGTCATGCATCCGCTTTTTATCATAGGAATAGGGGCATCTATCAATAGAGACGTGGAAAAATACTTCACAGGTAAAACAGCTATCAATTAACACTTAGCTAATAAAATCCGCCCCGATAACGCTACAACCACACTTAAAAAGCCCCGCTTATTCATACAGCATTATACAGCAGGTATAAGCTCAGAGAGGGCCTAGTTCACAAGAATAAATATCAATCTAGTCAGGCTTAGCATCAGAATAAACAAGCGAAGAGAGGAAAAGAAGAGCAATAATCGCTCTTCCCAAAAAAAGAAAACCCCTAGCTACGTGAGTAACTAGGGGTTAGTAATAAAATCCTGGCAGTGTCCTACTTTCGCATGGGGAAGCCCCACACTATCATTGGCGCTAAGCAGTTTCACTTCCGAGTTCGGGATGGGATCGGGTGGTTCCCACTCGCTATTGCCGC
>Ga0316209_1003508_pt1 | contig 10560 bp, 8 predicted proteins | sample 6monopyrite_MG_FD_204945 | JGI IMG/M metagenome (GOLD analysis project Ga0316209, IMG submission 204945) | Microbial mat bacterial communities from mineral coupon in-situ incubated in ocean water Damariscotta River, Maine, United States -... | ecosystem: Environmental > Aquatic > Marine > Coastal...
TATGTTCATTAGTTTTTTAACCTATACATAAAATTAAAGCCCATATTTTCAACATTAGGTTTACTATCCTTAATAGATCCGCTCATTGAATAAAAATCTATTTGATATGATATATCATTATTCTCACCAGTAAGAATAATCTGTTGGCTATTAGATTTTAAATCAACATTTTTAGACGCAAAATCATTCACATCTATATATATGGTGTCGTATATGCCCATATAAATGGCCAGATTTCCATCAACATATTCCATTTTTACTTTATGCTCACCATAAGGTGGCCAATCATTTTCCCAATCTTTACCATTTGAATATGTATAAATATTCACATTTCGAAGCATCATGTCATACGCACTAATATCAATAAAATTATTACGCGGAAGATTTATATAAAATCTATCTTTTTCAAGAGATGATGCGCGGTAATAAACATAATCAAAGCCAAGTTGCTTTGTTAAATCATAGCCACCCGAACATGACCAACTATCCTTATTATCAGTATTAAATAAAGGCTCTAACATCAAGTCCCGATCAGAGCGACATAGATAGTCCAGTATTGAACTTATGCTCAAGCGATCTTTAAAAGGAATTTCTTCTTCGGTTTTAACAATTTCACCATCTTGTAAAATATTATGTTTTTCTAATAACTTTTCCAGCCTTGAAAACTGGCTAATACCAGATAGGCTAACTCCGCCCCAAGGGCCAAATGAGGCAAACACCAACAGCATTGCCAAAGTCATGGGAATTGCCTTAATCGGGATTTTACCGCGAATATTACCAAGAGCCAAAATAGTGAACCATAGCGCAGAAAGCATAAGCAAATAGCGTTGCTCTGTAATACCGTATGCGCTCACACGTTCCCATATTGCATAGAAATGAAAGCCAACAGGAATAATCAGCGCAGGAAAAAATATTTTATAAAACAAACGGAGCTGAATCGCTCCTGATTCTCTCATTGGCCATGCGACCAAATATGTAACAATCCCCGCGCCTGCAAAACCACTAATCATATAGGATAAATACCCATTTGGCACTTCTCCGCTTATTATAATCTTGATAAAATAGGCATACAGAATAAGTAAGTAAACAAACACCATTGGCGCGGAAATCCAGTTTGCAATAAAACGCAATCCCGTTGGATTTTGGCAATCAGTATCGCTATATTCAAAACGCTTTGGCACCCATGAAAGGGCATAAATAGGCCCTAAAATAAAGGCCGCAAATAACCATATATCGGCGTAAATTTCTTCATCAATATCTACATCAAACAATGTGTGAATAGCCAACAAGGCAAGACTCAAGCCACCAGCGAACATAACCAAAGCGGCGTAGGATACCACCACTCCAAACCACATAGTGCGGTTAAAAAACCAAAATGATGTGTCATCGCCAGATGTTATATAGGGAGCAAACATTATACCAAGCAATAATGCAGGCAATATAAATATTAAGTGCATATACCAAAGATCAGAAATGCCGAGCAATAATGCTATCGCAATCCCTATAACAGAGCTAATAACCAAATATTTAATAAATGGCCAATTATTGTTCTCTGCTGTTAATTTTGAAATACCGAACCAGAAATAAAGGCAACCTAATACGGCAAAAACACGACCTAATAAGTCATCATCTTCATCAATAAAATCATGCACCAATAAAATAGAAAGGGTAAACATAAAAAACGCACAAATAACCGACAAAGGAAAACGTTTTACGGTTTTTACTAAATCGTCTATAGGCAATAATCTGTGTAATAAGGTGTTCATTTAAAATCTCGTATGTGAGCTTTATTTTGACGTAAAGCATATATTTATACTAATATTCACATATAACAAAGATAGAAAGCGGAAATATGCCAACTTATGATCCAGATACAGACACATGGGACGATGAGGAAAATAATATAGGCTATAAAGCTCCCAACAAGATAGAAGAAGGTGATCTATACCCTGAAGATTCTGTTGATGTGCAGATAATTCCAGTCACTCCAGATGCTGAAAAACCTATTGAAAACCCAACTCCTTGGAATAATTACATTCCAGAACCTTGAAAGGGAATCTAGCCCTTAACTATCTTTTCAATTCCACCCATATAGGGTTTTAGGACTTCGGGAACGAATATACCGCCATCGGTAGGGTCATAGTAATTTTCTATCACCGCAATAAGCGCGCGCCCTACAGCCACTCCAGAGCCATTAAGCGTGTGAACATAACTCGTGTCCTTTATGCCTTTTGCACGCGTACGAGCATTCATGCGTCTAGCTTGAAAATCCTTACAATTTGAAACGCTGGAAATCTCACGGTATGCTTCTTGTCCTGGCAGCCAAACCTCGATGTCATAGGTCTTCGTCGCGCCAAAGCCAGTATCACCACTACATAAAACAACGGTGCGGAAAGGCAAATCCAGCTTCTTCAAAATAGTTTCCGCGCAATTTAACATGCGCTCATGCTCTTCCTCAGATTTTTCAGGCGTAGTAATACTGACCATTTCAACCTTATAGAATTGATGCTGACGCAACATTCCGCGTGTATCCCTTCCCGCTGACCCTGCTTCTGATCTAAAACACGGAGTATGCGCACAATAACGCCGTGGCAGGCTTTCTTCCTCAACTATTTGATCAGCCACCATATTGGTTAAAGGAACTTCGGCAGTTGGAATAAGGAAGTGATCAGTTTCTCTAGTGCTGAACTGATCTTCGGCAAATTTTGGCAACTGACTTGTGCCATAAAGCGCATTATCGCGCACCAAAAGCGGAGGTGAGACCTCTATATAGCCATGATCTTGCGTATGTGTATCAATGAAAAATTGTGATAAAGCGCGTTCCATACGCGCCATTGCACCTGTTAAAATAGTAAATCTTGCCCCTGACATTTTCGCAGCCATGTCAAAATCTATCATGCCCAAGGATTCGCCGATCTCAACATGATCTGGGCCTTTAAGAGATTTAATCTCCCCCCATTTATGAAGCTCCGCATTATCATCTTCGTCTGCACCATCGGGAACATCATCACTCATAAGGTTAGGCAAAGCTGAAAGAATATTCTTTAATTGCTCACCTAGCTCTCTATCTTTTTCTTCAAGCTTTGCCATTTGAGCCTTGATCGCGGCTACGGCTTCCATTTGAGCTGTGGCATCACCGCCCTCTTTTTTAATCATGCCAATCTTTTTGGATTCGTCATTACGCTTGGCTTGCAATTCCTGCAACGAAGTTTGAACGCTCCGCTTATCTTCATCTAATTTAATTATCTCAGGAGTCTGAGCCTCTAGACCCCTGCGCGCCCAAGCTTTATCAAAAAATTCAGGTTTTTTGCGAATTGCACGTATATCAAACATTACTTTAGCCTTTTTGGTAATATATTTACTATTGGTCTTTATACCTAAAAGCTGACACAATAAAAGGCAACAATGATTAAAAAAACTGAAAAGAAAAATATTTATACGCTTTTTAAGCCTGAAAACTCACTTCCTGTAGTTTTTGACTCCCCCCATAGCGGTAATATCTATCCTGCTGATTTTGGCTATGACTGTCGCTTAGAGGATTTAAAGCGCATTGAAGATGCCTATATTGATGAGCTTTTTAGTGATACGCCTGATTATAGAATACCATTGTTATGTGCCCTCTTCCCACGCAGCTATATTGATCCAAACCGCGCGCGCGACGACATTGATGAGAATATCATTGAAGGTTCATGGCCTAAGGAAGAGTTTGGCGAGATAATGCCCTCTAAACGATCCGATTCTGGTATTGGCTTAATCAGTCGCATAATAAGATCAGGGCTGCCTATATATAGGCGTAACCTCGACCCAAAAGAAATCATGAACCGTATAAGAACCTATTATGAACCATACCATGACATGTTATGCGCCTTACTTGAAAATGCTTATTACAATCACGGTCAATTTTGGCATATAAATCTTCACTCTATGCCTGCAAGCAGTGCTTATCCAAAACACAACATTAAGCTTGAAAATGGACGAACTAAGGCAAGTGATATTGTACTAGGTGATCTTGATGGAAATACGTGTAATCGTGACTTTATCTATGGTTTAAAGGATTTCTGGAATGATCATGGCTATAGGGTTACAATAAATGATCCATTTAAGGGAGTGGAGCTAATATCGCGTTATTCCCAACCTACCAGAGGTAAAAACAGCGTACAATTAGAGGTCAACAGATCACTATATATGGACGAAAAGACAGGATATAAAAGCTCAAACTTTGACGCATTTAAAGATCAATGCACCGACATGAGCCAATTTTGCGCTAAATTTGCACTAAAAAACCTTACTCAAATTGCAGCAGATTAAAAAACTTCATCAAACTTCTCCTGCAAAACCCGATCTAATTCATTCATATTTATATCTAAGCCTAATTCATGCAAACTAGTAACCCCATGATCAGAAATACCGCACGGAACAATCCCTTCGAAGTGCGAAAGATCAGGATTGAGGTTGATAGCAATGCCGTGATATGTAATCCACCGACGTATTCTTACGCCAATAGCCGCGATCTTACTTTCCGAACCATCGGGCATTACCACCCAGATTCCAACGCGAGCGTCCCTACGCCCCCCCTTAACATTAAACTCTGCCAGAGTTTTAATAATCCATTCTTCTAACGACCATATATAATGTTTTAAATCTGGCGTTGACTGACGTTTTTTGAGATCAAGCATGACATAGGCAATGCGCTGCCCTGCCCCATGATAAGTGTATTCCCCGCCTCTTCCTGTCTTATGTACTGGAAAACGACTATCTAGCAAATCACTGTCTTTTGCGCTTGTCCCTGCCGTATATAAAGATGAATGTTCAAGCAGCCAAACCAATTCAGCGCCATGCTTATCACGTATATCTGCTACGCGATTCTCCATTTGCTTAACAGCAATTTCATAAGAAACTGTGTCTTTTTCAATAATCCACTCTACCATAAGCCTTAATATGCACGAATTTTATTGCATCGCAATGATTTACTCACTTGCCCTTAACATAAAGATTTGTTATTCCTCACCCTTATATTTCGATGGTTATGCATAATTAGCAAATCATGCGGCCGTGGCGGAACTGGTAGACGCGCTAGACTAAGGATCTAGTGGGAGTAATCCCTTGGAAGTTCGAGTCTTCTCGGCCGCACCATCGAAATAGTAATAACAACATACATATAATTTTAGAACCAAGACGGATTAAAACTTATGGACAAGAAACAAGAAGAAGAACAAGCGTTTAGAGAATGTGCATTAAAGTATCACTCTCAACCTACACCTGGTAAAATTGCTGTACGAGCAACCAAAGGTATGGCGACGCAGCGTGACCTTGCTCTTGCGTATTCTCCTGGGGTTGCCGCTCCTTGTGAAGAAATAGCCAAAGATCCGTTAACCGCTTATGATTACACATCACGCGGAAATTTGGTTGCGGTTATAACTAACGGTACAGCGGTTCTTGGTCTTGGTGATCTTGGCGCACTTGCATCAAAGCCAGTTATGGAAGGAAAATCCGTTCTATTTAAGAAATTTGCCAATATAGATTCAGTCGATGTTGAGATTGATGAAACTGATGTTGATAAGCTAGTTGATATTATTTCATCTTTAGAGCCCACTTATGGTGGTATCAATTTGGAAGACTTCAAAGCGCCAGAATGTTTTGAGCTTGAAAGAAAACTAAAAGAAAAAATGAATATTCCTGTATTTCATGACGATCAACATGGAACAGCCATTATTGTTACAGCAGCCTTCACAAACTGGATACATCACTCTGGGCGTAATATGGAAGATATTCGCCTTGTTGCTTCGGGAGCTGGAGCTTCGGCGATTGCTTGTTTGAATCTACTTGTTCATGCTGGCCTAAAGCGTGAGAATGTTATAGTTTGTGACCGTAACGGCGTTGTTTATGAAGGGCGCACAGAGGGAATGGACCCTCAAAAAGCAGCCTTTGCATCAAAAACTAATGCCAGAACTTTAGATGATGCCATTGAGGGTGCAGATGTATTCCTTGGTCTGTCAGGTCCAGGGGTCATGGACAAAGAAAAAGTATCAAAAATGGCTGATGCTCCACTTATAATGGCTTTGGCTAACCCTACCCCTGAAATTATGCCTGAAGATGCCTATGAGGCTAAACCAGATGCTATTGTATGTACTGGTCGTTCAGATTATACAAATCAGGTTAATAATGTTTTGTGTTTTCCTTTTATATTCCGTGGCGCGCTTGATGTTGGAGCAACAACGATAAACGAAGAAATGAAGCTTGCTTGCGTTAAGGCTCTTGCTGAACTTGCACGTAAAGAAGCTACTGCCGAAGTTGCCTCAGTTTACAGCGATGAAAACCTTACTTTTGGACGTGACTACCTTATACCCAAGCCGTTTGATCCACGCCTTATTGTTGATTTACCTATTGCCGTTGCCAAAGCAGCGATGGATAGCGGTGTTGCCACTCGTACTATCGATGATTTTGAAGCTTACGAACATACTTTGCAACAATATTTTTTCCGCTCACAACTTGTTATGCGCCCTATATTCTCACGCGCAAAAGAAACCCCCAAACGTGTTGTTTATTGTGAGGGTGAAGAAGAACGCGTTTTACAAGCTACGCAGATAGTTCTTGATGAGAATCTTGCAAAACCAATTTTGATTGGACGTGAACCCGTTGTGCGTGAACGCATAAAAAGATTGGGTTTGCGTATGGAACCACGCAAAGATTTTGACCTTATTGATCCTCAAGATGATCCGCGCTACCGCGAATATTGGGAAGCATATCATAATATTATGGAACGCAGAGGTCTTACACCAGACGATGCAAAAACAGTATTGCGCACTAAACCAACGGTTATTGGCGCGCTAATGGTATATAAAGATGCTGCTGATGCAGTTCTTTGTGGAACACAAGGTCATTTTCATTCTCACCTTGAAGATATTATTGATATTATAGGCCTGAAACCTGGCGTTGAAACTCCAGCGGCGCTTAGCCCCTTATTGATCTCCCAAGGAACATATTTCTTTTGTGATACACAAATAAACACAGACCCGACTATTGCACAGATTTCTGAAATGACCCTTCTGGCAGCAGAAGAAGTTCGTCGTTTTGGTATCCGCCCTAAAGTAGCTCTGCTATCTCACTCTAATTTTGGCACTATTGATTGTAAATCATCTGAGAAAATGCGCGCAGCCTATGCGGATATAAGGCGCAGAGATCCTGAACTGGAAATTGATGGTGAGATGCAAGCTGACACGGCTTTATCAGAAGCTATACGCCACCGCATAATGCCAAACTCACAACTTAGCGGACAGGCAAATTTATTCATTATGCCTAACGTAGAATCTGCAAATATATCATTTAATATGATAAAATCACTTTCCGATGGGATAAGTATTGGCCCTGTGCTTCTTGGTATGTCCAGACCTGCTCATGTTCTAACTCCTGCTACAACGACTAGAGGGCTTGTAAACATGACGGCACTAGCTACTGTAGGATCACAAATATTTGATGATGCTATGACAGATAATATCACGCACCGCCTTATAAAAAGCGCATAATTTGTAAACGTGAATAAGCTATAATTATAGCATTATCCTACTGGTAAGCTTGAAGAAGCTTGCCTATACTTTCTTGTGAGTAATTTCAATATTTTTACAAATGGGCATATTGTGCATGGAAGAAAATGAAAACATGGACAAAAGTTCTTCTGGTAAAAAACAGTCAGCTCCAGAGGATATTAAATATCATTTACCTGATGAACAAATCAGGGAGATAGTTGATGCTGCGCGATCTCAAGATTCTGATACTGTCCACGCGGTTCTTGATGAACTTAGTATCGCCGATAGTGCTGAGCTTCTAAGCAAAATAAAAGAGGAAGACCGACTAGAACTGCTATCCATGTATAGTGATACTCTTGATCCTGCAATTTTTGCTGAAATGGACCCTGAACTAAGCCGTATTTATTTATCTTCCATGCCCGCATCACGCATTGCTCAAATGATTTCAGAGCTTGAAAGTGATGATGCTCTCTTACTCATAGAAAATCTTGATCCAGATTTTCAACAGAAAATAATTAAAAAATTATCTGCCAAGACCCGTATTGCTCTAGAAGAAGGATTGAATTTTCCTGAAGACAGCGCCGGACGATTGATGCAGCGTGAGCTTGTCTCTATACCTGATTTTTGGACAGTAGGAAAAACAGTTGATTATCTTCGCACCGCTTCTGAAACACTTCCTGAGGATTTTTTTGATATATTTATCATTGATCCTTCCCACCACTTAACTGGGGAAATACCTTTAAGCAGGTTAGTAAGAGCAAAAAGATCAGAAAAAATTAAAAATCTGAGCCTTGATGAAATACACCCTGTTTCAGCGGAAACAGATCAGGAAGAAGTGGCTCATATGTTCCGCCGTGAAAATATTATTTCCGCGCCAGTGGTTGATGATTCTGAGCGCCTTATCGGAGTTATAACCATTGATGATGTCGTTGATGTTATTGACCAAGAAGCCCAAGAAGATATTTTACGCCTTGCTGGTGTTGATTCTGGAGACTTGTACAAGGCGGTCATGTCCACAACAAGTACACGCTTTCGTTGGCTTTTTATTAACTTACTCACAGCAATTTTAGCATCAATTGTAATCTCATTTTTTGATGCCACGATTGAACAAGTCGTAGCTTTAGCCATACTTATGCCTATTGTTGCATCTATGGGTGGAAATGCAGGAACGCAGGCTCTAACTGTTGCTGTGCGTGCGATTGCTACCCATGAATTAACCGGAGCAAATACATGGCAAGTTATATGGAAGGAAACACTTGTCGGGGCAGTAAACGGATTCTTATTTGCCGTTATTATCGGTATTTTATCAGCTCTATGGTTCCAAACACCTGTCCTTGGAATTGTTATCGCACTGGCTATGATTATAAATATGATTGTTGCGGGCTTATTCGGTGCTGGTATTCCTCTCATTCTTTATAGACTAGGGAGTGATCCCGCCGTATCATCTACGGTTCTTTTAACAACAATAACAGATGTTATAGGATTTTTGTCTTTTCTGGGTTTAGCCACGCTTCTAATGGTTTAAGCATAACAATAAAAAACATAACATCGAGTATTTGTATTGAGTAGCAAAATGCCATATAACATACGATAAATTTAATAACATAAAAAATAAGTACATTATGTCAGCAGCAAAATTAGAAAAACCAAGCTTAGAGCATAAAGAAAGCTATATTGAGGCTTTAAAAGAGTTTCAAGAAGAAGGGCGATACACCTTTCTTGATATTCACCATGTAGAAAATAACTTTGAGGATTTCATTGAAAAAATCAATGACGGTAAAAAAAACCTACATAAGCCCTATGCAGACTGGGTAGAACCTGTACCCGAAACAGTATTATGGTTAGTTAAAGAAAATGAATTTATTGGAACTTTAAATATCCGCCACCGCCTGAACTGGCATTTAGAAAAATGGGGAGGTCATCTAAACTTTATCATTCGCCCATCTATGCGCGGCAAGGGTTTTGGTAAAAAACTATTGCAAAAATCTATCCCATATATTGCCTATTTAGGAATTGATAAGGCTCTAATCACTGTTGATCCTAAGGACGTTGCCGCAAACCGTATTGTTCAATTTGTAGGGGCAAAGCTTGAAGACACCCTACCCGCTACTGATAAATTTCCAGAAAGAAACCGTTATTGGCTAGATTGCACCTAGAAACAGGATTAATTTATGACCAAAGCGAAGAAGAAAACGGCCAAGACTAAAAAGAAGAAGAATAAAAAATCCCCTCCGTTAATTATGCGTCTTTTCAAATGGGCCTTTGTACTAGCTATATGGGCAAGCGTAATATTATCTGGAATAGTTTTGTGGTTTGCAAAAGACCTACCAGACATTACTAATTCTGCTACATTTAACAAACGTGCATCTATCATAATTCTTGCCTCAAATGGTACAGAAATTGCCCGATATGGAGAAATAAAGGGTAAAATAATAAATGTAAAAGACCTCCCTCCCTACCTTCCACAAGCAGTTTTAGCCATAGAAGATAGACGCTTTTACAACCATCATGGCATTGACCCGCTAGGCATAGCCAGAGCCATGATAACCAATATTTATAAGGGTAAATTTGTTCAAGGCGGATCAACAATAACCCAGCAGCTCGCTAAAAACCTGTTTCTTACACATGAACGTAAAGTAACACGTAAAATAAAAGAGGCTATACTAGCCGTTTGGCTGGAAAGGGAATTAACAAAAGATGAAATTCTAAGCGCATATATGAACCGCGTTTATCTTGGATCTGGCACTTATGGCTTTGAAGCTGCCTCGCAACTATATTTCGGAAAATCGGCAGAAAATGTGACTTTAAGAGAAGCTGCCGTTCTAGCAGGTCTATTAAAAGCTCCCTCGCGCTATTCCCCACATAATAATTCCAAGCTTGCAAAGGCACGCTCTGACATTGTTTTATCTGCAATGGTAGACGCAGGATATATAACAAAAAAAGAAAAAGATAATCTAGGGTTTGAACTATCTCTTCCGAATAAAAAATCTTCAAATTCCCAAGCTACGCGTTATTTTGCCGATTGGGTTATAAATGG
>Ga0316209_1003509_pt1 | contig 10557 bp, 10 predicted proteins | sample 6monopyrite_MG_FD_204945 | JGI IMG/M metagenome (GOLD analysis project Ga0316209, IMG submission 204945) | Microbial mat bacterial communities from mineral coupon in-situ incubated in ocean water Damariscotta River, Maine, United States -... | ecosystem: Environmental > Aquatic > Marine >...
AAAGTCCGCCAATAATTTGCTTTGGGTGTTGCTATGGTTTGATTTGGGAATCAAATCAAATTTTTGTCTTGTGGGTTATCATAGTTTTTGCGTAAATTAGTCCCTACGCGCTCATAGTTTGGCGTTGGCAATAATTTGTAGCCTTTAAATTTTAAAATGAGCTTTCAAGATTCTACCATAAACGAAGTTGTAAGTCTTCTTAAAAGAGGGTTTTATGAATATGAAATTAAGAAAGTACTGACTCAGAATAAAATAGAAGAGAAAGGCCATAAAACAGTTATTGAGATAGCAAAGCGTATTATTAAAAATGAAAAGAGAAAATCTAGAAGAATAAAAAGTCTTTTATTGGCGGTCATATTCTTTGCAATATTTGCTTTTATGATACCTCTAGATATTTATACTCTTCTCCCTTCATTAATTTCTATTGTTGGCAGTATTACTATCTCTGTTTTTATCTTTCAATCAAGATTAAATTTTGACTCTTGGGGTGATTTTCAAGGCTCATCTAAACGCATTGGTTGGTACACAATTCCATTTATTATATTAGTGCTTTTTATTAGCACCATTTTATTAACCTTTTTTGAAAGGAGACAAAATCAACAATTAGTAAATGATGGAATTAGAACGACAGCAACCGTAACTAAATATGCAAAATTTGGTATGAGAAAATCTAAGAACGAGCTAGTTTATATTAGGCACAAAATATTTACTGGAAAAACTATAAATAAAAGCTTCTATGTACTTGAAAAATACAGACCAGGTGAGATAGTTATGATTGAGTATTCTAGAAGGAACCCTAATATTGTAAAAATAATCAGAGAGGAGAATATAGACTAACTATTGCCAACATTCTATAAACTCAATAGGGTTTTAGTGGTTAAATTCTAAGTTCAGCTCTTGCAGCTAGTTCCGTCAAATTTTCAATTTGACTACGTGTTAATCTGATTTGTTAGCAAATCAAAAATTTTCCTACGTGGGTTATCAAAATTTCGTAATTTTAAAATCCCTACTAAAGTTTATAGTAGGCGTAGGCAATTAAAGTGTGACAGGTCTGCAATCTTCACAAAATCTACCACTTGGCGTATTATGTATAACAGTCGGTGTGCATTTACAGTTATCACACTTTAACTGTTCGCTTTGCCATACAACATCGGGTATAGAGCAATTTTTTACTTCCTGTTCCTTATACTCTTCCATTGCATTCAATATGTTGGTTAGAATTGATGTTCCGTTTATATCATAGAAATCATCATTTCCTATATGATTTCTAACTATATCTACTTTATTCATAATGTCATTTTTAATGTTTCAAATCCGTAAAAACCCGACTCCATACCCTGAGCCGTTATCCACCATTCTTCACGAAATAGTTTACATTTAATGAAACATTTAATATGTTTGTGTGGTATACATATATGTAAACTTGATGATTCAGAGATTTGAAGTAAATTTATTAGAAGAAGCATTTGAATTCTTGGAAAAACAAGATTTAAAGTCAAGGAAGAAAATCTTTCAAAACATGAATAGAGCTCAGTACCATACCGACCCTAAGTTATTTAAGAAATTGGAAGGGGAAATATGGGAGTTAAGAACTCTTTATTTAGGGAAACAATTCCGGCTCCTAGCTTTTTGGGACAAAACCACAAAGGCTAAGGCACTAGTTTTAGCCACTCACGGAATAATTAAAAAAACTAGTAAGGTAGATAAAAAAGAAATTGAAAAAGCTGAAAGAATTCGTCAGACGTACTTTAAAAATAAAAAGCTATGAAACAATATACATTATCAGAAGCCGAAGACAAATTAATTGGTATTAAAGGAACTCCTGAACGTGACCAATATGAATTTGAGCTGAAGCTTGAGCTGATTGGTGACATGATTCAAACAGCAAGAAAAGAACGTAAATTAACACAAGAACAACTTGGAAATTTAATTGGTGTTAAAAAAGCTCAAATTTCGAGGCTCGAAAACAACACGAGCAATGTGACTATAGAAACAATTTTAAAAGTTTTTAATGCATTAGAAGCGAAAGTTAACTTTAACGTCAAAATGATGGACAATAGAATTAGTTTAGCATGAAAAGTGGATAACACCAACTATAATCCATAGGGGTTTATTGGCTGGAAGCTAAGTTTATCTAAACCAGCAAGTTCCGCCAAATATTTGCTTTGGTTGGTGCTATGTCTTGATTTGGAACAAATCAAATATCTGCCTTGTGGGTTATCAAATGTTATTCGTAATTTAGTCCCTACGGGCTTATAGTCAAGACCGTTGTGTTCCATTGCGCACAAGTTGGGTCGGCTAGTCTGACAACCACGAAAAAAGCCAACCAAAACTTACCTATTTCATCACTTCGAATTGCTTGCTTTTACGGACTCCTCGATAGCTATCGGGATAGATTGCGCAGGAAAGTTCAGTAAGTGTATTCGCCCATCAAGGGCTCATTCAAAATTCATCTCATTTAGGCCAAAATCATTACGCAGTTTGGACTTGGCTATTTCGGTTCAAACTGTGCCACTTTGAAAGATCAAGCAAAAAGCGCTATATCGCATAAAAAAACGATATGGCCAATACCCTTGATCCAATGGACTTAAAACAAATTATTACCCTTCAATTAGATGGGCTGAGCAATCGGAAGATTGCCGAGACACTTGGTATTTCTCGCAATACCATCAATGGTTACACGAGGCTGTTCAAGGCTTGCGACTATGAACCTACAGAGCTGCTAGGGTTGGATAATGCCGCTTTACGAGAACTTTTCCCTACCCATTCTACGATTAACAACGAGCGTTTTGAAACCCTGATGCGCTACTTCGAGAAAGTGAACCAGTGGCGTAATCACCCTGGGTTTACTTTTCTGTATCATTATAATGAGTATAGCCTGCAAGCCAAGCACCCTTATAGCTACACCCAGTTTATGGAGCACTATAGGCGCAAATACGCCAAGCAAAGAGGCTCTATGAAGTTAGAACACGAAGCAGGCAAAGAACTCTATATCGACTTTGCGGGCAAGAAGCTGCACATTACCGACAAAGAAACAGGAGAACTCATACCAGTAGAAGTATTTGTAGCCATCCTACCCAATAGTCAATATACCTATGTTCAGGCTTGTATGAGTCAGAAAAGAGAAGATCTTATCGCTTGCCTAAGCAATAGTTTATCCTTTTATGGAGGAGTGCCTAAAGCCATTGTATCGGATAATTTAAAATCGGCCGTAACAAGAGCAAGCAAATACGAACCAGAGGTAAATCGCTCCTTAAAAGACTTTGCGCATCATAACAACTGTGTAGTTAACCCCACTCGAAGCTACTCCCCTCAAGACAAGGCCTTGGTTGAAAATGCAGTGCAGTTAACTTATCAACGTATTTATCACCCCATCAGAGACATGACATTTTTTAGTTTAAAAGAGCTTAACGAGCAAATACGCAAGCACCTTGAGGTGTATAATAATTTGCTATTTCAACGCAAAGAGGCAAGTAGAAGAGAACTGTTTCAATCGGTAGAGCGTAGCTATTTAAAACCACTTCCCTCATCAACCTATCAGTTAAAAGAATATACCAGAGCCAAGGTGCAGAAAATAGGCTATGTCTATTTTTCGCCTGATAAAAGCTACTACAGCGTGCCGTACCGCTTTATTGGTAAATCCACAATGATCCACTATACGCAATCTACCGTTGAGGTGTATCATTACCACGAGCGCATTGCGCTACACCAGCGTAAGAAGTCTATGGGTGTTTACATTACCAATAAAACACATTTAAGTAGCACTCATAAAGATTATACCGATTGGAGCCCCGCCTACTTTAACAAGTTGGCCTCTAAACACGGCAGCGAAGTAGTTGCTTGTGTTGAAGGGTTGTTTACACAATGTGATTACCCAGAGGTAGCCTATAAAAGAGCAATGGGTATTATTCAACTTCATCGCACCTATGGTTCAGAGAGGCTTAATAACGCTTGCAAACGGGCACGTATTGCAGAGGTTATTTCTTATAACCGCATTAAAAACATACTAGCCAATAACCTGGATAAAGAAGAACTGAACCTTACAGAAGAAAACAGTACGACCTCTCATATTCCACACCACGCTAATATTCGTGGAAGACAACACTTTTTCTAATCAAATAAATATACAATTATGAACAACAATCAAACAATTGAAAAGCTTAAACAGATGCGTTTAGGTGCGATGGCTGAGTTGCATTATCAGCACCTGAAAAACAATCAATTTAGTGAAGTGACAGCCGATGAATATTTAGCCTTATTAACCGACCACGAGTGGGAAGACAGGCAAAATAAGAAAATCAATCGGTTGCTGCATCAAGCAAGTTTTCGTCAAAAAGCAACCATTGCAGAGGTGAGTTACAGCGAAGCTAGAAACTTAGATAAGAATATGTTTGAACGCTTATCTACCTTAGATTTTATAAAGAAAAAGGAGAATATAATCCTTACAGGAGCCTCTGGCGTAGGCAAAAGCTATTTGGCACAAGCCATTGGACATCAAGCGTGTTTAATGGGGCACAAGGTATATTATACCAATACTGCACGTGCTTTAGCTAAATTAAAACTATCAAAACTAGATGGCACCTACCTAAAAGAGCTTAAGAAAATAGGAAAAGTAAACCTGCTTATTTTGGATGACTTTGGGCTGCAAGCTTTCGATAACCACTCACGTGAAACGCTAATGGATATTGTAGATGATAGGCATAGCCAAATGTCAACGATCGTATCTTCTCAAATACCTGTTTCTGCTTGGTATGATATTATTGGGGAAGGCACTATTGCAGATGCCATTTTGGATAGACTAGTAAACTCATCTCATCGAATCGACTTGAAAGGAGAATCGTTAAGAAAAGGAATTTTAAAGAATGAATAAATAATTTTTACTATTTTGCACCATCTTTCAAAGTGGCACCATTTGAACCGAAATCACTGGCATGGTCTGACCGAAATAGCCAGGACTATTCGACCGAGCCTACTTCATCTGTTATTTCAAGAGCTTGCACTCGAAAAAAGCATAATTGACTAGAAAATTCTATTTGCTGATTTTTGCGATAAACAGCAGCTGACAAAACTAAAAATTGATCACCACAAGGCGAGAACAATTAAAACGGAAACACAACATTCTATAAACTCAATGGGGGTTTTGTGGTTAACTTCTATGTTCAGTTCTTATAGGTAATCCCGTCAAATCTTTGATTTGACTATGTGTTGTGTGTTGATTTGTGCCAAATCAAAGGTTTGCCTAAGTGGGTTATCAAACATTTTGTATTTTTAAGTCCCCACTGAAGTTTATAGTGGGCGTTGGGCATAATTATTGCATCAAACAATATATGAAATATTTATCATTATTTTTCATTTTTCATTTGTTCATAATTAACCTCAGTTGTAAAGAAGAAACAGTTGACCCATTTATTGCGGAAATTGAACAGTTTAAAAAGCAAACAACACTCCAATTTAAAGGGAATGTTAATTCTCAGGATGTTTACTGGCGGTTCGATAATTGGGATAATGGAATTGGAGCTGCTTTTGAAAGCTCATGGAGAGCCTCAAATGATTCGACCATTCAAACAAGAAATTTTGCCATTTATGATTATGAACTAAGAGAAGATTTGACATTATTAAGAATATTTTCTCCAGCTTTCTCAATAATGGACTCATATGAAAACAAGAGATCTATATTCGATGTTGGAGAAAAGAAATTTCGTTTGGTTGATGACTCTATATTTGATGGATTCACTATTCAAGCAAATATAGATAGTACTGTTTTCATAACTAACAATGGAAGCCAAGAAGGGAGTTTTTTTGAAATCATAAAAAATGAAGAGGTTTTACCAGAACATGCTGAACAACCAGATAACAAAAAAATAAGGATTTGGATACTTGTTTCTTGTAATTTGTACGAATATGGAGGTAATAAAATCGGCAGAATTGAAAATGGAAGATTTATAGCTGAGGTTTTGATAGACTGGAATGGGTAATAACTAAGCCCAACAACACCTATGATTGCATTGGGTGGCAGTGGTTAGATTCTAGTTTCATCACACTAGGAGGTTCCGTCAAATTTTTAATTTGTGGGGTTTATTGATTTGATGCTCAAATCAAAAATGTGCCTACTTAGGTTATCAAAACTTTTGTACTTTTAAATGCCCAACGCAACATAGCCATGGGCGTTAGCTGCAAGGCGAAAAACAGCCGCACAAATAGCACATTTGGTTTTTTTGCCAACACACAAGCCAACGCTGAAAAAACCAAAAGAGCTATTCTTTAGCCAGCCCGAATGAAATTGTTGTTGAAATAGAGTGATAACTTATCTTTAATTTGGAATTAGAATTTAAGCAAGACTTCTTATCTTGCAATTGATAAAATAGAGTTGATGAAAATGAAATTAAAAGAGAAAATAACAATAGATGATTTTGAAGGGAAGTCTTTCAAGGTAAGGATTGTTGAATCTCAAAATGAAAAAAAAGCTTCATTTACACATTATTTGCATAACCATAAAAATGGAGTTTCTCAATTCTTTAAAAAAGATGCTGTAGGATATGTAAAAGAGATTTTAAATTATAGGTATCCTGAAGAGAGCATAACGAATTTAGTTGCGGAAGAAGCTTTGCAATATCTTCTTTTTGACTTTAAGAATACAGTTCCTTTTCCTGCTCCGAAAAAGCAAACCTTTAAATTCATTGACCTTTTTGCTGGAATTGGTGGGTTTAGACTCGCATTTCAAAATATTGGAGGAAAATGTGTTTTCACCAGTGAGTGGGATAAATATTCGAAAATGACTTACCAAGCCAATTTTGGGGAAGTGCCATTTGGAGACATTACTAAACCTGAAACTAAAAGTTATATCCCTGATAATTTTGATGTTTTATGTGCTGGATTCCCTTGTCAATCTTTCTCGATAGCAGGAAAAAGAGGTGGATTTGAAGATACCAGAGGAACATTATTTTTTGACGTTGCAGAAATCATTAAAAAGAAACAACCCAAAGCATTTTTCTTAGAAAATGTAAAAGGACTAAGAAATCACGACAAAGGAAAAACTCTAAAAACTATTCTAAATACATTGAGGAATGATTTAGGTTATTACGTTCCTGAACCTCAAATAATTAACGCTAAAGAATATGGCGTTCCACAAAACAGAGAAAGAATATTTATTGTGGGATTTAGAAAGGATTTAGGGATTAGTGCGTTTGAGTATCCAAAAGGGACTTTTAAAAATGTTTCCCTGAATGATATTTTGGAAAAAGAGGAAGTTTCGGTTAAATACTTTCTGTCAACTACATATGTTGATACACTTAGAAAACACAAAGCTCGACACGCAAGCAAAGGAAACGGATTTGGTTATGAAATTATCCCAAATAATGGAACTGCAAATGCTGTTGTTTGTGGAGGAATGGGAAGAGAAAGAAACTTAATACTTGATAATAAACTGACAACTTTTGTTCCTGTAACTCACATAACAGGAGAAGTAAATCGTGAAGGAATTAGAAAAATGACCCCAAGAGAATGGGCAAGACTTCAAGGGTTTCCAGAGGATTTTGAAATTGTTGTTTCTGATGCGCAGGCATATAAGCAATTTGGTAATTCAGTTGCTGTTCCAGCAATTCAAGCTACAGCAAATAAAATAATAGAAAAACTTAATTCTTTATGATTACAGGAAATAAAGGAGAGTGGAGCGAAATATACGCACTGTTCAAATTATTAGGAGACAAACAATTATTTCTTGGAGATAAAGATATTGAGAAATTAGAAGGCTTAATATATCCGATTTTACGTATTTTAAGAACAGAAACAAACGGAGATTTTGAATACTCTATTCAAGATGAAATAATTCTAATTTCGGGAGGAAAAGAAGTTTTGAAAATTGCTATTTCTGAGTTTAAAGAAAAAGCAAAATTCTTACTTGAAAAAATTAAAGAGAATGAATCGAGAACATTTTCAGTTCCCGAAATTGAGGCATTTATGCAGTCAATTAATTGCCTTTCTTTAAAAGCAAGTTCAACGGCAAAAACTGACATTACAATTGTAGTTCACGACCAAAGAACGAATCAACAACCGACTTTAGGTTTTAGCATAAAATCACAATTAGGAAGTCCTTCTACTCTATTAAATGCAGGAAAAACGACAAATTTTATTTTTAAAATTTCCAATCTGCAATTATCTGAATCAGAAATTGGAAAGATAAATTCAATAGATTCAAGAAGTAAAATAATGGATAGAATTAATTCAGTTCTTCAAGCAAAAGGAGATTTTGAGTTTATTAAAACCGAAAGACAAATCTTCTCAAACAATCTAATTTTAATAGATAGCAAATTACCAGAAATATTATCCCAAATCGTTTATGAGTTCTATTCAAGCGACAAATCAAGTGTTGGCGATTTAGTTGAGGAAATAGCAACTAAAAACCCATTAGACTTTGACATTTCTAACGAACACCAATTTTACGAATATAAGATTAAGCGATTTTTAACTGACATAGCACTAGGAATGATGCCTTCTAAAGTTTGGACAGGACAATATGATGCTACTGGTGGGTATTTAATTGTTAAAGAAAATGGAGATGTTTTATGCTATCATATTTACAATAGAAACGAATTTGAAGATTATTTAATCAACAATACTAAACTTGATACAGCAAGTTCTTCAAGACACGAATTTGGAAAAATTTATTCTGAAAACGGAGAGTTGTATTTTAAATTAAATCTCCAAATTAGGTTTATAAAATAGATACCTACACATAAAGTCATACACATTGCCAAGTCGCTCGAAAAGCCAACCACACGAGCCAAAACTTGTCAAAGAGTATGCCTTTGCCACACTATAGGCAGAATGGAATAGAAAGCCCAGACAGCTAACAAAACCTATACATAATGCGGGGTTTGTCGAAAATTGAGAGATTATGGATATAAAGAAAATAAGTGGTAAATTGAAAGTGTGAAGCTTCGAAATCCCGCACTATGCATAGCCAGAGCGTTGCCAACAATAGAATGAGACATACTACTAAACAAACATATAGCCAATATAGAAAGGATGGAAAGTTCGGTATAAGTGATGACTTAACTCAACAAATTATCATACCAGCCGAATATGATTTCACAAGTCCCGAGATTTATGACGACAAATTAGTCCAAGTTCAAAAGAATGGGAAGTATGGTTTTGTCGATTTCAATAATAAAATTGTAATCCCTATTGAATATGAATCCGTAAGGGAATTTAAGGATGGTTTGGCACCAATTAGAATTGATGGGTTTTGGGGATATATTGACAATAATAATAAAATTACAATTCAACCTCATAAAGACTGGAAATGGGTAACGTTATTTAATAATGATAGTGCTGTTGTTAGAATTAACGACAATGATTATTATTATATTGACCGAGAAGGTAATTACAAAAATAAAGAGCCATTCACTTCAGCAGGATGCTTTAAAGATGGATTTGCAGTTGCTTCAAGAGAAAATGAGCCACTTCCGTTTAATAATGAATTATCTATTATTAATTCGGACTTTAAAACAATTCTTGACGATAAATTTAACCAGATTGAATATTTAGGAGAATTTATATTTAAGGTTGTAAAGCGTCTTGATAAAAGTGGTCGTACTAAAACTGGTATTTATGAAGTCGGGAAAGGAATTATATGGAGAAAAGAAACTGATAAGTTAAACATTTGGCTTGATAAAATTGAAAATCTTCAATCTCAGTTTAAAACAAGACTAGATAAGGCAGATTGTCTATGTCAATTCCCTCGAATTGTAGATTATATTACTCGTAGAGCACATTATGATAGAGACATATTAAGAAATATAGCATTTGAAAGGCTGAGGTTCACTGAAAAAAAAGAGTTAGACAGTTATGAAAACGATTCGATTTACAAGTGTGATAAATGTAATTCAGAATATTTAGTAATGACACGGACAAACCCGAGAGGAGAGCCTGATACGGCAGGATTTAGACAAATCAAGGATTGTTGTGAAACCAAAGTAGGAGCTGATATTAAAAAGGAGGTTCCCGTTGCTATAATACATTATGGGCCATTAGGTAAATACGATGGAGATTTGCACCTGCAGAAGTTTATGTATTACGACACGATTGATAATTTAATAAAATATCTATTTGAAAAAAAATCCGAGAAAGCAGTTAAGACTACCATACTTAAAAGGATATTTAGGAATAATGATTAGAATTGGAAACTACTGTTGGCAAACAATTAAGCTACAATGATGCGGAGTAAGGCTTTGGTTCATTGTAGCGGATGTTGAATTCCTACCTCCGGGAGCGGGTTCAAGGCGATGTTTAGTTATGGGTATTCAATAGGATTATAGGTTCGAATAGATATTCGTTCGGCTATTTACCTTGTTGTTTATTTGATAGAAGGAGTCTTTTTTGAGGGGTTTATTTCGTTTGTTGATGTTGGCGTTTGCTATTTTCACCACTTGAACAATTAAGCTACAATGATGCGGAGTAAGGCTTTGGTTCATTGTAGCGGATGTTGAATTCCTACCTCCGGGAGCGGGTTCAAGGCGATGTTTAGTTATGGGTATTCAATAGGATTATAGGTTCGAA
>Ga0316209_1003510_pt1 | contig 10553 bp, 13 predicted proteins | sample 6monopyrite_MG_FD_204945 | JGI IMG/M metagenome (GOLD analysis project Ga0316209, IMG submission 204945) | Microbial mat bacterial communities from mineral coupon in-situ incubated in ocean water Damariscotta River, Maine, United States -... | ecosystem: Environmental > Aquatic > Marine >...
GTTTATGGCCCCAATGACGATAGCGTCATCGCCTTCTCACCCTTCGGGATCGAAAACCTGCGAGAGCTCATTGAAATGGACTGTGAACGCGCGCGCTGACCACGCGCGGCCCACGCCGGATGCTTACGATTGGGAGCAGGTTTGCGGAACCCATCAAGGCCAGCGGCAAGTATCGACGCCGCGATCAAAGGCCGGACACAGGACTGTACTGACCAACCGCGAAATCAACGCATTTTATCCTTGCAATGCAGACGCCATCCACACAGGACTTTGCGGACCTGTGCAGCCGCAGCTATTGCTCACGCAGAAACTCTTCGCGCCTGCCGCAACCTTCTCGCTTCAGAATGCCGTCGGCGGTTAGTCGCCGCCCTCGAATTATTCTTCATAGATGGCCCTTGGCTGAAACGCTCTGTCCAGGGCTTCCTCGATACCTGCGACGTGGAAATCCATTTTTGCCGGCGTCCAGTAACGATCATACATTCATAGGTGATTCGAACCCTTTGCAGGACGTGGCCCAAACTCTGTTCGAAGCGATCCATAGATCATGCAGTTGGCCGCGAGGCGGATTTAGATCATTGGGTCACGAGACCATTGTAGCAAAGCCTGTCGCTGACGGGGACGGCAGAGGATGTCGCCGCGGTAGCAGTTGGCGCGAATTTGGCCTGCGTGCCGTGCGAAACCGCGCCAGCGCCCAATTTGGAGGAGGTCGATTTCTGGAAGCCGCCGGCCCAGGTAGTAACGACAATACCACTGGAACCAGCCGCGTGGGTCTGGGCCAAGGATCCATCCGTTTCGGTGCCAGGTATTGAGGGGCTGGCGGCTTTTGACCCCAAAGTAGTTCATTGCCACATCGGCCTGTTCCGACAACTTTGCCTTTTGAAACCAGCTTTCCGGGAATTCGTCGACGCAGTCGTTGAGGTACTTGCCTTCGAAAACGCCCATATTGAGCATCTCGCACGGGGAGTAGAACGGGGCGAAACCGGGGTCAAAATATTCACCCGCCGGCGCGGACAGGAGGTAACGATACCCAGTTTGCATCCGGTCATTCACTTTGATTTCCGTACGCAGTGTCATTGGTTGCTCGTCGCCTGTTGGAACAAAAGGAGCGCCCCCGGTGTCAACCGAGAGCGCGCTGCCTGGAGGCAGGAGTCAGTGGCAGTCGGGGCGGGTACCCGGCAGCAGGACCTTGTCGATGACGTGGATCACGCCGTTATCGGCCTGGATGTCGGCGATGATCACGTTGGCCACATCACCGGTGCCATCAGCGAGCGTCACACCGTCGGTGCCATTGGTGATGCATAGACGCTCACTGGTCAGAAGCGGTTGGAAATAGTTCGACCCGGTGGGGATGTCCACTGCGGGCAGGTTGCGATCATCAACATGATAGAGAAGCACGTTGGTCAGTTGATCCCTGTTTTCCGGTTGCAGCAGGCTTTCTACAGTGCCTTCAGGCAAGGCTGCAAACGCGTCGTTGACCGGGGCGAAGACAGTGAAGGGGCCGGGGCCGGAAAGGGTCTCGGCCAGGCCGGCGGCTGTTACTGCGGCGACGAGGGTGGAAAAGCGTTCATCCCCCGCGGCGATGTCGACAATGCTTTGGGCGCTGGCGGCTGTGCCGGCAACAGCAATAACGGCAGCGGCGAATGTGAATTTGATTTTGGACATATCAGTGCACCTCTTGTGGGTTGGTCATTCATGGTCAGTGCCTTGGATACGGGCTTGTTGGAGGTATGGATCAAATTATTTTATATAAAACAATATGTTAAAAAAACTGGATATGAAAAAACAACTGCCCCCAGCTCCGTATGAAGTGGGGTCAGCCTGCCGAAATCAGCGGGGAGTGTCAGATGCGGAAGAACGGTTGCAGGATGCGCGGCACCATCCCCTTGAATTCCAACCGGGCGTCTGTCGCTGCCAGGCAGATACACGGGGAAGCCGGTTCGGCGACGGGTGTATGCTCTACCGTGTCGTCGGCCACTTCCAGATCGCCCACACCGAACCGGCCGGTTTCGTCGCTGAAGGCCCCCTGCAGCACCAGGGTCAATTCGATGCCGCGATGGCCATGATCGGGCACGGCTTGCCCGGGCGGGATGTAAAGCAGCCGAACGCTGCTTTCGTCGTCTGTGTGCAGAATGCATTGCCGCACCCCCTTGCCAACGGATTTCCATCGGGGTGCCTTGCCCTTCAACGCGGCCATCACCGGGCCGGGATAGGCCCCGGACCGGTCGTAGACCGGGTCGGGATCGCGTTCCGGCAGATCGTCGAGCCTGGCAAGGATGACGTCCTTCATCGTTGCGGAGACCGGTTGCACGGCCTGCGCCTCCAAGATGGCACCACCGACGGCCTCATGCGCGCCAAGCTGCGCGCGGCACTCGTCACACAGCGACACATGCGCCGCTACCACCAGCGCGAACGAGTGTTCCAGCCCCCCGGCGGCATAGGCCACCAGCATAGGTTCGGGGATGTGATGCGTAATCTGCGGCATCTATCGCAATCCTTTTAATTCGTGGCGCAAGCGTTCCAGCCCGAGCCTGATGCGGGACTTAACCGTTCCCAGAGCCAACCCAGTCTGATCGCTGATTTCCTTGTGCGACAACTCGCCCAGATATGCCTTTTCGATCATCTCGCGCTGATCGGGTTTCAGCCGTTCCAGCGCGGTCTGCAATATGCCTGCTTCCTGTTCCACCGCCATGATCTGGCTGGCATCGTCCTCGACGTTTTCCGCCATCTTGATCTCTTCCGGAACAGGACGGTTTTCCTTACGCACCAGATCAATGCGGCGATTGCGGGCGATCTGGAATATCCAGGCCGAGACCTGAGCACGATGTGGATCAAACCCATGCGCTTTTCGCCAGACGGTCAGCATGACCTCTTGAGCGACGTCCTCGGCGGCGGTTCTGCCAAGGCCAGAACGCATTGCAACACCTGTCAGGCGCGGTGCAAAGTAATCAAAGAGTTGGCCAAACGCCGTACGATCCCGTTTGTCACGCACCGACAGCATCCACTGCGTCTGCTCTGTGTATTGCGGCTGGGGCAATTTCTGCACGCGAGTCGGCTCCGTTTCAGCCCGCGCAGGCGGTCGCGAAACAGCGAAACCGGGTCTGCCAGAACGGGCACGGGGTGATGTCTGCTCCATGATCATAGCCCGAATACGCGGCGCGTGAAAACTTGGATCACTAATTTTGATCCGTACCGCTGTCACACACGTAACCTGTTCAAACTAAAGCAGGAGCGCCCATGTCCTTTGACGCCCAAACGATCTGCCCCCAGCGTGTTGCGATTATCGGCGGCGGAATAAGCGGCCTTGCCGCGGCCTATTTGTTGGCACCGAACCATTCGGTGACGCTTTTTGAGGCCGCACCAAGGTTGGGTGGGCATGCGCGCACCGTGCTGGCGGGGCAGCGCAGAGATCAGCCGGTTGATACCGGGTTCATCGTGTTCAATTACGCCAACTATCCGCATCTGACCCGCATGTTCATGGATCTGGACGTGCCGGTTAAACCCAGCGATATGAGCTTTGGTGCCAGCGTCGATGACGGGCGGGTCGAGTACGCGTTGCGCAACTTGCGCGGCCTGTTGGGACAGCCCCGCAACATCGCGCGCCCGGGTTTTCTGCGCATGGTCCGCGATATCGTGCGGTTCAATGCCCGGGCCGAGGCCGCAGCGGTCAGCGATGACATGACCATCGACGACCTGATCGCCGATCTAGATCTGGGGGCGTGGTTCCAACGCTATTATCTCTTGCCAATCTGCGGTGCGATCTGGTCGACCTCTCCCGGTGAGATTGGCAGCTTTCCGGCCAAGACGCTTGTACAGTTCTTCCGCAACCACGCTTTGATGAGCGCCGGGGGGCAACATCAGTGGTGGACGGTGGACGGTGGCAGTATCGAATATGTCCGACGGCTAGAACGGCATCTGCGTGGGCGTGGTGCGGCGATCCGGGCTGGAACGCCCGTGGCGTCGGTCGTGCGCAACGGTGTCGAAAGCACGGTGCATGTGGCGAACCACGCGCCGCAGACATTCGATCAGGTGATCTTTGCCTGCCATTCCGATCAGGCGCTGGGGTTGTTGGCACAACCTACCCGGCGAGAGGCAGACGTTTTGGGGGCGATGCGCTACCAAGACAACACCGCGGTTCTGCATTGCGACATGCGGCTGATGCCAAAGCGCCGGGCCTGCTGGTCCAGCTGGGTCTACAACGCCGACACCTCGCGTGATACCACGGCGATTGGCGTGACCTATTGGATGAACCGCCTACAGGGAATTCCCGAATCCGATCCACTGTTTGTCACGCTGAACCCGCTGCGCGATGTCGCACCGGACAAGATTTATGACAGCACCCTGTTCCGCCATCCCGTGTTCGACCGGGCCGCGATCCGCGCACAATCGGCGCTGCGCCGGATGCAGGGCGACAACAACACCTGGTTTGCTGGTGCCTATACCCGCCACGGGTTTCACGAAGACGGCTTTGCTAGCGCGGTGCGGATCGCTCGGGCGATGGATCGGCAATTCGCATGACACGCTGGCCGGAACATGTTGCGGCTACCACGTGCCACGCACGGCGTGGCGGGCCGGACAATGCGTTTCGCTACGGTGTGGACTACGTGCTGATCGACCCCGAGGCGCGTCGGGGGCCATCGCTGTTTTCCCGCAACCGGTTCAATCTGGCTTCGGTCCAGGACCGCAACCATGGCGGCGTGCCGAATGATGGGCGCGGCATAGACTGGGCGCGTGAGATCCTGGCCGAAAGGGGCTTGCCAATCACCCGTGTGCTGCTGCTGACCCAGCCAGGGAGTCTGGGCTATGTCTTCAACCCGGTCAGCTTCTGGTTGGCGATGGAGGGCGATGCGCTGCGCGCGGTGATTGCCGAAGTGAACAATACATATGGCGACCGGCACAGCTATTTTTGCGCCAAGCCGGACCTGTCGCCGATCAGCCCGCGCGACCGGATCAGCGTCGAAAAACTGATGCATGTCTCCCCGTTTCAAAAGGTTGCGGGCAATTACATCTTCAGCTTTCACATTACCCCTCAAAAGATCATCATCCGTATCGACTTTCGCAATTCTGGCCACGGGCTAATTGCGACGCTGTCCGGGCCCCGCAAACCGTTAACGAACAAGTCGATCATTTTGGCATTGTTACGCCGCCCAGCGGGCGCACTACGCACAACGCTACTTATTTACTGGCAGGCGGTGCGCCTGAAACGCATGGGCACCCTTTTTCGCGCCCGGCCCACGCCCCCCAACCAAGAGGTTAGCTGATGCTGTTTTTAACCAAGGCCGTGAAACGGGATTTCCTGGATAGCTGCCAGGGCATCCAAACCGGCAGTCTGCGGCTGCGCACGCCCGAGGGCGAAGTCTATGATTTCGGCACTGGCGGCGTGCAGGCTGAATTGCAGTTGCATGACTGGTCGGTGGTCACCGCCGTGGCCGCGCGCGGTGGCGTTGGGCTGGGCGAAACCTATGTCGCGCATCTGTGGGACACCCCGTCGATCCGCGATCTCGGTGTTGTGGCTCTGCAAAATCTCGACCAGCTAAGCGGCTATGCCTATGGAAATTTCTGGAATTCGACGAAAATGCGCATGGTCGACCGCATTCTGCGCGCCAATTCGCGGCGCGGTTCGTCGCGCAATATTCGCGCCCACTATGATGTGGGCAATGAATTCTACCAGCTCTGGCTGGACCCAAGCATGACCTATTCATCGGCTCTGTTCCTGCCGCACGACGACGATCTTTATCGCGGCCAGAACCGAAAATACGACCGAATCCTTGGCCGGCTGACCGACAGCGAGCGGGTTCTGGAAATCGGTTGTGGCTGGGGCGGCTTTGCCGAGCGTGCGGCGGATGCCGGGCGACAGGTGACGGGTGTCACGATCTCGCCCAGCCAAAAGGGCTACGCTGATGCGCGGCTCGATGGGCGGGCAGATATTCGATTGCAGGATTACCGCGACTGCCGCGGCACCTATGACAACATCGTGTCGATCGAAATGATAGAGTCGGTCGGGCAGCGGTATTGGCCGACCTATTTTGCAACGCTGAAAAACCGGCTGTCGGAAGGCGGGCGCGCGGTGATCCAGGCGATCACCGTGCCGGACGCGAATTTCGCCACGTACCGCAACAGCTCTGACTTTATTCGCCAGCATACTTTTCCGGGTGGTTTGCTGCTGTCGGACGGGATGATCGCCGAGCAGGCGCAAAAGGCAGGCCTGGCTGTGCGCGACAGTTTCGCGTTCGGTGAGGATTACGCCCGAACCTGCAGCGCTTGGGCGAACCGAATGGAGTCTCGCGCCGCGCGCATACGCACGCTGGGCTGTGATGACAGCTTCCTGCGCACTTGGCGCTACTACCTCGAAATCTGCGCCGCCACCTTCGCAACCGGCCGCACTGATGTCGTTCAGGTTGAACTGACCCACGCCTAGCGGAACAGACGATGTTGGCAGGCAAATCATATTGGATCGTCGGCGCCAGCGAGGGTCTAGGCCGCGCGCTTGCCAGAACGCTGGACGCCCAAGGTGCACGTTTGGTTCTGTCGGCGCGAGGCAGCGACCGGCTTAGGGATCTGGCAGGCGAGTTGCAGGATGCTCGCCCGCTGCCAATGGATGTCAGCGATCCGGCTTCCGTAGCGGCGGCTTTTGAACGCGTGGGTGAAATCGACGGTCTGGTCTATTGCGCCGGGCAATACGAACCATTGACGGCGCAAAACTGGGACGTGGATGCCGTTGACGGGATGTGCGAGGTCAATTTTCGCGGGGCGATCCGGGTGCTTGGCCATGTAATCCCGGGTTTTATCACGCGCAATCAAGGCCATATCGTTCTGATCGGGTCGCTGGCCGGATTTCGCGGGTTGCCGGGGGCTATTGGCTATGGTGCCAGCAAGGCCGCTCTGATGCATCTGGGTGAAAACCTGGACGCAGATCTGCGCGACACTGCGGTCAAGGTCCAGGTCGTGAATCCTGGGTTCATAAAGACCCGCTTGACCGAAAAGAACGACTTTGCCATGCCGTTCATCCAAACGCCTGAACAGGCCGCCGAACATGTACTGAAAGCGATGCGCAGTACCCGGTTTTCTACCAGTTTCCCCCGGCCGTTTTCGTGGCTTTTTTCGCTTGGGCGGTTCTTCCCCCGATCTCTGTTCTATCGGGTTTTCCGGTAAACGGATGGCGACCAGACCGGCGGCCACCCGGCTTAAAAAAAGCCCTCACCAGATCACTTCCTTACCGGCCCAGTCAAAGAACCCACCCGTGTCGGAAACCGATAGCCGGTCCATGACGGAAAGCAGGTTGGACGCAGCCTCCGCCGCCGGGACCATCGGAAAGCTGCGGTAGTTTTCGGTGAAGGCGGTTGCCACTGTGCCTGGATGCAATGTGCAGCAAATAGCCTGTTTGTGGCTGCGGGCCAACTCGATCGCCGCTGTGTGGATGAGCTGGTTCAAGGCCGCCTTTGACGCACGGTAAGAATACCAGCCGCCCAGCTGATTGTCGCCAATAGAGCCGACCCGCGCCGACAAGGCCGCAAACACCGACCGCCGGTCTTTCGGCATGAGGCGCAGCGCGTGTTTCAAAACCAATGCTGGCCCGGTGGCGTTCAGCGCGAATTGAGCGGCAATTGCGGATGGGACAAGATCCCTGATCGCCTTTTCTGGGCTGACCGGCCCTCCAGAGAGGGCACCTGTTGCGACGATGATCCTGTCAAACGGGCCGTCGAGACGCCACAAAGCGTCGATGATGCTCTGCTCATCGGTGATATCCAACTGATCGGCGCTGCGCGACAGTCCGGTCACAGCCTCGCCCTGGTGCCGAAGCTCGTGAACCAGAGCCTTGCCGATGCCGCCTGACGCCCCCACAACCAGTGCGCGTACCATTTGATCCATCATGATCCCTGCCAGCCTAGTTCAGATACAGGATCGACGCGTTCAGGACAGTCGCAAACGCAACCCATGCCGCGTATGGCACAAACAGCAGCGCTGACACGCGATCCTGACGCCGGGTTGCGGCAATGAAGGCGAGGATGAGCGCAAGCAGGATCACGATAACTCCCAAAGCCAGATCGATCCGCTGCGCCGAGAAAAAGATCGGCGACCAGCTGAAATTCACCGCAAGCTGGGCAATCCAGATCTTCATCGCAATCCCGTCACGCTGACGCTGCCAGCACCGCCAACCGGCGCTGGCAATCGCCAGATACAGCAGTGTCCAGACAGGCCCGAACAACCAATTCGGCGGATTGAACGACGGCTTGACCAGAGCCGCAAACCAAGCCCCGGGGGCGGTGAAAGCCCCAATCGCGCCACCGCCCGCAACAACGATCACAAGGAATACCACGAGAGACACCAGGCCCAATCCACGGGGCAAACTGCCAGAACTTTTTGACGGTACCGGGATCTCGGTCATCGGTGCCTTTTTCCTGCCGGGATCGGGTCCATTCATGGCGACCTCAGCAAAGCGTCACTGACGCAACCGATAAGTCCGCCACATGGTCGCGGTCATAGGCAACCAAACCGATACTGATCACCGAAGCCGGATCAATCGTGTCGGCAAGAAAATCATGCGAGCGTTCGAACGCTGCCAACGGGATGCACACGGTGGACCAGTCCGCGCGGGTCTCAAAGACTGCGTTACAGTAATGCCAGGGGCGCGTCATTTCATTGGTACGCAGAAAGACGTAGTAGGACTCGCCGTTGCCACGCATATCCAGCGCAAGCCCGTCGGTGCCTGCGGGCCAGCCATAAGGAAAAAGCCGGCGCACCTGGATGAAACCGCCATTGTTTGCGGTGCTGACTGCGCCGGTCAGTTTGATGTATGCGGCATCGCCATCGCTGGTAAATTCGGCGCGCCCTTCAGACACGCCTCCCATGACCCCGTCGGCAAAATACTCCCAGCGCTCCGGTGCCTGGCTTCCGAAATCTTCGAGTGTTGACGTATCAGCCTGAACGCCAGTGCCAAGCGCCGTCGCGGCCCAGACCATACCTCCAATCAGCGTTTCGCGTCTCATCAACATGTCCTCCGATCTCATACCAATTGCAGTCACTGCCCGGTCGCCGGTCGGCGCGGTTTTACGTAATGGCCCGCGTCACCGTCACCCCCAGCCACGCAGAGACCGCGGTCAAAACCGTGCCCCACGCCACATCGACCGCAACCATCTGCGGCGACCAGGCCCGTAGTGTGGCGTAGTTGGTGAACTCGTAAGTGCCATATGCCATCGCGCCAAGAACCGCACCGCCGAACAAGGCTTGGATGGGCAAATCTGCCCGCAGCGCCGGGAGCGACACCAACCACAAAAGCCCTGCAACGTAGAACAGATAAAACGTGATCGCAGGACCAAAGCGGATTTCGTTCAAAAGCAAATTGCCGAGATACTGTTCGAACAACGGTCGCATGACGAATTTCAGCATCACCGCGTCCAGCGCGAGGAAAACCACTGCAGTGGTTCCGAATAAGATGGAGGTTTGCATTTGTGATGGCTCCAGCACATTTACTGTACTCAATACGGCCTCTGATCGCAGGCAGATCACTTTTGCGCGGCTGCCTGACTCATTGGGGCAAACTTCGCGAATTCGGTGTTCCGCGCAGCATGTGATTGCGGGCTGGTAGAGGCATTTGGCTAGATGCCCCCTCGTGAGGGTCATACTCCCGCCGCTCCTTGCACCTAGGACATTGTCCGCAAGCCAAGTGTCGTGCGGCTGACGGATGCGCGCAGCAAGGCAAATCCCATAGTCGAGCCATTGCGTTTATTCTATTCGCTGATCCGTTTCGCTTCGCTACACAGGATCTCTACCAACAGATCACTGCCAGGTCTGGGCTCAGGAAGTAGCGGTTGGACAAGCGCGATTTCTCGGAACGCGGCCGGGTCTTCAATAACACGCAAGCTGACGTCCGTGCCCCTGCGCGCCTCGGTCGCGGCGTAGATGCTGGGCAATACGGCGACCCCGGCACCGCTTGCGGCCATCAGGCGGATCGCATCGAGGCTGGTGCCTTCGTATTCGTCCGACACGCGCCCACCTGCGCGCGCGGCGAGGCCAGCGACGATATGAGATAGCCGATGCTTGGTACCGAGCGTCAGGAAAGTCTGGTTTTTCAAGGCTCGAAGCTGCACCGGCCCCGCGCTTCGGGCAAGGGGGTGATCCAGCGCCAAGGCGGCCCCAACCAGTTCGAAGAAAGGAATGCCGCGCCCCGGAAAAAAAGGCAGCTTGATCGGTCCAACCCCAGGGGCGCACTCCATATGGGGGTCAACTTTGCACGCCGTTCCACAGCGAAGGCGCTAGCCCCAGTCAGCTTAGCCGATTCCTAAGTTCCTATGTTACCTGATCCGCCCAGAAATATTCTGGTTTGCTATACTGTAGAATGGTAACTTCTCTATTTTTGACATACCATGGCATTGCATTATGTGCCGAGATGCCATATTGAGGTGTTACGAACAGTTCTAATGCGCAAATCTACAGGTTGGCAAATGTCCGTCTCACGTGCAAAACAACGTCAGGCTGAAGGCAAGATTACCCAGGCTGCTCAAATGGCCCGGGCCTTCGCCAAGCCGCTTGGTGGCTGGATTGCAACCTTTCAGGAA
>Ga0316209_1003511_pt1 | contig 10553 bp, 9 predicted proteins | sample 6monopyrite_MG_FD_204945 | JGI IMG/M metagenome (GOLD analysis project Ga0316209, IMG submission 204945) | Microbial mat bacterial communities from mineral coupon in-situ incubated in ocean water Damariscotta River, Maine, United States -... | ecosystem: Environmental > Aquatic > Marine > Coastal...
TATGCTTCGCATAGGTCTGGAACGCTTCTGCCACCTGAATCGCTAACTCACGAGTCGGTGCCAGTACCAGTACTTGCGGATCTTTTTGTTTTAAGTCGAGGTTAGATAACAATGGCAATGCAAATGCAGCCGTTTTACCTGTACCGGTTTGCGCCTGACCTAAAACATCCTTACCCTCTAGTAATAATGGAATAGTTCGCGCTTGAATTGGCGATGGTGTTTCATAACCAACGTCATTAAGTACTTTCTGAAGGGCTGGAATAAGATCCAGTTGGTCAAAGGACGTTACCGTTTCGGTAGTCATGTGGTGTTCCTACAATAAATGAATGAGGTGATTGCCAATGCTTTCTAGCCAGCGCTATCTTAAAATGGGCAATATCTGGAAGCTGGCTTAGGTGTCCCGTTCATTCTATCGGTGGGAGGTGAAGCCATAACTCGGAGCCCGAGGAGTATATAGGTTTATTAGCAAACTTGCATGCTTTAAATGGGTGAGCACTTACATACTTCAACAACAGTTTAGACTAAACTGAGTCACTTGATTTACCAGCATTTAAAGTAAACATTATGAAAATATGGGTCGACGCAGATTCCTGCCCTGTGGTCATTAAAGAAATTCTATTTAAAGCCGCTGAGCGTACCGGGGTAAAAATCACCCTGGTGGCCAATCACCATATCCAGACACCTTCTTCTAAACACATTAATTTTTTACAGGTTACTCAAGGCTTTGATGTTGCTGATAATGAAATAGTACAACGCCTAAATGAAGGCGATTTAGTCATTACCAGCGATATTCCATTGGCCGCAGAAGTTATTGAAAAGCGCGCCCTGGCCTTAAGCTCACGGGGTGAGTTATATAGTGCGGCAAACATACGCTCTCGACTAAATATGCGCGATTTTATGGACACCTTACGCGCCAGCGGTGTCGATACGGGTGGACAGACTGCGCTTAACCAAAGTGATCGACAGGCCTTTGCCAATCAGCTGGATAAATGGCTGACGCGGAATATTCAGAGTAACTAAAATCCTGCACCCCATATAAAAATACGTATATTGGTAGCCATCTGCCCCCTAAAATTAAAACAGTCCCGATACTTGAACAGCCCGTGCTCACCATTAAAAGCAATTTATACAAACTCATTCAAAACAGCTAAAATTCTTCCGCTAAATCATTTATATACTCTATGCTTATATAAGTCATCCAAAGAAACATCGAAAAAATAACAGACATGTACACGGATCTATCCAATACAAAAATAAAAATATATTTCGTTATTGCCCTTGGGCTAGCACTGTCATATTTAGCCACTATCAACTCACAGTGGCATGGCAGCGCAGAGCTGCATACTCTCATGGAAACCGTAGCGGCTGTACTAGGTTTATTCGTAGGTACACTTGCTTTAATCCGTTTTTATAGCCTTGGCGGGCTAAATTACCTTATATTTGGGGCCGGGTTTATTGGTGTCGCCTGCCTGGATGGTTATCACGCTGTTGTTACCTCTATCTGGTTTAAAGCCTATTTACCCTCAAATTTATCATCGCTAATTCCCTGGAGCTGGTTTGCTTCACGTCTGTTTTTATCCGCCGTTATACTCTCCAGTTTTATTATTTTAAAAATGAAAATTGAACAAAATACTTCTAAGCTTTTATCGAGTCATTTTATTTACGCAATAACAGGCTTGGCGACTATTTGTAGCTTTCTGTTCTTTGCATTTATTCCTCTGGGTAGTGGATATTACGCAGGATCAATCGTCAGTCGGCCTGAAGAATTTATTCCTGCTCTGTTTTTTTTAATCGCATTTATTGGGCACTACCAACTCGGTAACTGGCGCCAGGATGAATTTGAACACTGGTTACTCATTGCGATTATGATTAACCTTGCTACTCAAATTATCTTCATGCCATTTTCATCCGAGCTATTTGATATTGAGTTTGATATTGCTCATATACTTAAAAAATTAAGTTATATATGTGTACTTATCGGTCTGAGCATAAGTGTTTTTAATGCTTTCAAATCAGTAAAGTCTGAAATAAATGATAGAAAACGTGCACAAACCGCCCTGGAAGCGAGCGAAGCACGTAATAGAACACTGATGACATCGTTAATAGACGGACTCATCACCATTAATAATACAGGCATTATTGAAAGCATTAATATTGCTGCCTGCAACTTGTTTGGTTATTCAAAATTAGAGCTTCTCGGTAAAAACATAAAAATATTAATGCCAAACCCCTATCATGATGAGCACGATGATTATTTAAGCAATTATAAAAAAACAGGTATACGCAATGCAATTGGTAGTAACAAGGAAGTATTTGGTTTGAAAAAAGACGGCTCAATTTTTCCTATGAATTTATCTGTAAGTGAAATGACAATAGGGGGTGTTAAAAAATATTCAGGCATTGTAAGAGATGATACTGAAAGAAAAAATTCTGAAGCTGAATTAATAACGGCCAGAAACAAAGCCGAGCATGCCGCACAGGCTAAAAGTAATTTTTTAGCCACCATGAGTCATGAAATAAGAACCCCAATGAATGGTGTTCTAGGTATGACTGAACTATTAAAGAACACGCAACTATCACTGGAACAAAAAGACATTGTCAGCACCATTTCAGAGTCCGGACAGTCACTACTTAATCTAATTAATGACATTCTGGAATTATCAAAAATAGAAGCTGGAAAAATAGATCTAGACTACATAGCATTTAATCTGGAACGTACAGTCTATGATGTTATACGCTTACTAAGTTTCAATGCAGAACAAAAAAACATTGAACTGAACTTCCATTATCATGCAAATTGTCCACGCTATATTATTGGTGATGCTGGACGGATTCGACAAATCATATTAAATCTGGTGGGTAATGGCATAAAATTCACTAACAAAGGTCATGTTATAGTCGAAATATCATGTGTAAAGCTTAATAATATAAATCACACCTTTCGTATTGAAGTACAAGATACCGGTATTGGCATTAACAAAAAATACAAGCATAAATTATTTGAATCTTTTACTCAGGCAGATGAAACGACAAGTCGAGAATTTGGAGGCACAGGCTTAGGTTTAACTATATGCAAACAACTAGTAGAACTAATGAAAGGTAAAATTGATGTCGATAGCACAATAGGCAAAGGCTCCAATTTTTGGTTTGAAATACCTATATCGGAAGCTGAATCACCTGCTCAGACAAACAACACCGAATTAAATGACATTCATGTTCTGATTGTCTGTAAAAATAAATCGAGCAGTAGCATAACAAAAGAACAACTCAACAACTGGAATATACGAGTAGATGAAACAACCGATACACAACATGTTATTCCAAAAATGCAAGCTGCACTTGATGACAACAATCCATATCACGTTATTCTTATCAACAATGATATATCTGATTTTAATTGCCAGTTACTGGGGCAACAAATTAAAGAAAATGAAAACATCAATAAAGTCCCCCTTATACTATTGGCCTCATTTTCTAATCAGGGGAGTGCTTCTAAATATAAAGAAATCGGTTATTCCGCTTATTTAAGCAAACCAATTTTTAGCGAATTACTCTATGAAACTATAAAACAATCACTAGGGCTAGATTTAAATAGCGATAAAACATCACCTCTAATTACCAAGCATTCAATACATGAAGATGAACTCAATAGCATTAACATCGATATTCAACTTGATGGAAATATTTTATTAGTTGAAGATGTTATTGTTAACCAACTGGTCGCAACAGGTTTAATGTCAGGCTACAACTTAAATGTTGATATAGCTAACAATGGACAGCAAGCTGTAGAAAAGCATCAGCAAAAAAAATACGACCTGATACTTATGGACTGTCAGATGCCTATTATGGATGGCTTTGATGCCACACGAAAAATACGCGAAATTGATAACAACACTCCCATCATTGCTCTTACCGCAAATGTATTATCCAGTGATAAAGACAAATGCATAACTGTAGGTATGAACGATTATCTTACAAAACCCTATAACCGTGAACAACTCATTTGTATCATAGGTAAATGGCTAAATAATAAAGCTGACTCTGCCGTTTCAACTATTCATGAAAACCCAGAAAACAGGCAGACAGCCCCAAGCAGTTATATAGACAAAGAAAAACTGCAGGAAATGAAAAACATTATGGGCGATGTATTTAATGAATTAATTCCTACTTTTATTGAGCAATCTGATAATTCAGTTAATAGCATGCTAGAGCTTCTCCATAACGACCAATTAGATACATTAGAAAGACATGCTCATAGTATGAAATCAAGTTCGCTTAATGTGGGCGCTACATCACTTTCAAATTTTTCGATGTCGCTAGAAAATATGGTGCGAAACAATGAACCAACAAACTTACTTAAAGAAAAAATCATTGCCATTTCAACAGAATATGCTCATGTTAAACAAGCACTCAAAGAATATTTACAGGGGATCACTTAATGCCTAATAACACTCTAATGATCATTGACGATAGTAAGGTTTCGCGCATGATGATATCAGCCATTGTCAAGTCAACACACCCTGATATAATTTTACTGGAAGCCTCAAACGCAGAAGAAGCATTAGAAATATCCCAGGGCAAGCTCATTAATTACTTTTCAGTTGATTTCAATATGCCCGGCATTGATGGGCTGGAATTAATAGGCAAACTTAAAGTCAATTTTCCTGATGGAAAATTTGCTCTACTAACAGCAAATATTCAAGATGCAATTCAACAAAGAACTTTGCAAGCCGGTGCCGTCTGCATCAACAAACCCATAAGCGAAGCTTCTATAGCCAGGATGCTGGAGTATTTTCATGCCTAACTCACTTCAGTTATCTGAGCTTGAAGAAGACTTACTCACAGAGCTATTTAATCTTGGCGTTGGAAACGCAGCAGCATCTTTAAGCGAAATGGTTAAGCAGGAAATTAAACTTTCTGTCCCTTACATTGAATTTTTGAGCTTAGCTCAACTTGCCAATAAATTAGGTGGTGAAAACTCAATATGCAGCGTATCACAAATTGTCTCCGGGCCTTTTACAGCACAATCCATGCTACTGTTTCCAGAAGAAAACAGTATCGAAATTGTACGTCAGTTATTAGGCAATGATTTACCTGATGACACATTATTAGAGTTGCAGAAAGAATCTTTTTCAGAAATCGGTAACATCGTTTTAAATGCATGCATTGGTTCGTTTTCTACTGCATTAAAAGAAGAGTTCGCCGTTGATTTACCAGTCTTTGAATTAGCAAAACCGGGTGAATTGCTAAAACTATCGGACCAGGAACAAGACACTGCATTATTTATTCGCATTGATCTCACCCTTAGTTCCAGCCAAATAACCGGTTATCTGGCATTCCTGATGGGATCTATTTCCTTAGAAAAACTTAAAGAAGCATTAGAAAAAATGCTAGCTAATTTATGAAATCATCTCTTATTATAATTTCAGGCTTGATTATATTTATAATAATATATTTTATATATCTTGGTATGAAATCCCACAGCGGATCACCTGCAGGTTTAATCAAGCAAAAGCTCAGCCCCTGCCCTGACACACCAAACTGCATTAATTCTGAATTTAGAACCGATACTACACACTATATTGATGCAATGTCTTATCAGGAAAAGTCAGCCGGTGAAGTTATTCTAGCAATAGAGAAAGTCATACAAAAAACCGGTGGTGAAATCACAACGATTAATGAAAAATATGTTGCTGCCGTATACAAAAGTAAGTTATTTCGTTTTATCGATGACTTAGAAATCCGTCTAGACGACACTGATAAGCTTATTCATTTCAGGTCTGCATCTAGAGTGGGGCGCAGTGATTTTGGTATAAATATAGAACGTATAAATTTAATTAAAAATGAATTAGATGTGCAACTTGATTAAGTTATCTTCTACTTATTTATAGAAAAAACATTTTATGCATCAAGCTTAACAAGCCCTGCACCGAACACTTCTTCTATATCATGCTTAAAGGATTCTAAATCATAAGGTTTTTGAACTACCTTAACTATATTAGGACAATCTTTAGAGCGTCTAATTTCATAACTATCTACAACAGATGATATAATAATAGGCACATCCGGGTTCAGACTCTTGAACGGTATGATTTTACTTATATTTAAACCATCACTATCACCAAGCCTGTAATCTAAAATAATTAAATCGACTTTATTTTTACTAAGGTAGTCTAAACATTCCATTCCACTACCCGCTTCAGCGCTATTAAAATTCCCTGATATTTCTACAAATTTTCCTATGATTGAACGCGCAATCTCGTCATCATCAACACATAATATGGTTTTCTTTGAATCCATTATCATCCCTTAATTAAAAATAAAATTTAACAGCTGACAATCCCGTAAAATATATTTTTAATTCCATGCAAAGTTATTACTCACTTGATAACAAATATACCTATAAAAAATAAAATTACAATCAAACTAGTGACTGGTCATTTTTTGGATATTTCCGGACATAATCTTAATTATTTACAAACACCAACTGAACCATTCCGACAACGCTGATATCTTACCCAGGTTGTACTATCCAGTTTAGCCCCATTAAATATCGCCCCGTCAATAATTGCATCGCGAATAGATGCCTCACTCAGGTTAGATTCAGTGAATAAAACATCTATTAAATTAGCCTCTTCAAACTTGGCTGCTTTTAAAGATGCTTTTGAAAAATTTGCAGCTTCCAGATCAGCACGATTAAACAATGCAGCTTCCGCAGTTGCCTCTTCAAAATTTCCTTTTGTTATTTTTGCTCCCGTAAAATCTGCACTATTTAATTGCGCTTTTTTGAAAAAGCTATCTTTAATTTTTGCCTCATAAAAATTAGCTTTATTTATTCGACTGTTTGAAAAGTCAGTAGACTGAATATTAGATCGACTTAAACGAGCTTCATCTAATATTGCTTGAGGAAATTTTGAATTACTTATTTTTGCATTATTAATTCGACTACGCTCCATACGAGCTTGTGAAAAATTAGTATTTTCCAATATTGAAAAACTTAAGTCGGCATCCTGCATGCGCGCATTAGACAAGTTAGTCCCGGTAAAATTAACCCTGCGAAGAATAGCTGATTTCAAATTAACGCTGGACAAATCTAATCCACTCTTATCGCAGCCAGTCCAATTCACACCTGCGGCAGCTTCATCTTCACATTTTGCATATGCCGTATTCACAGTAAGTATTAAGCTTAAAAAAATTAATCCGTATTTCATCATGTGTATTTCTTTATAGTTTCTTTTTAAATGATCTAATTAAAAAACGAGCGGGATGTAGAGCATAACGTACCCGATTTGCTACAGGCAAGGGCTCATCACAAATAGTTGCTGCCAATAAATCACCTGCTAAAAACGCGCTAGTGAAACCTCTAGCACCATGACCTGTATTCACATATAAGCCCGAAAGATAGTTTCCTTCAGTATATTTATGAGCTGGCCTCCCCTTATGTAAATCAGCATAGTCCTCTAGATATCTTGTTTCATCGGGCGCTGCACCCAAAACAGGCACCCTGTCGGTGGTTACTGCGCGTATAGAAGCTCGACCAGCTCTAACATCATCCACTGAAAACAAATCAGAAAACCACTGCTGCAAATTGGCCAAATTATCTGCGTGCTCTGTTTGTCTAATCTCTGTAGACATATCACCAGGCACAAAGCTCGCTCCAGCAACCTGCTGACCATATAAATCAGGTAATAAGTAGCCGTCATAAGATAGTGGTATTTTTATCTTTTTACTTTTCTGTGTTGAATTTAGTACACTTATTTGCCCACGCACGGCTTGTATACCAAGGTGTTTTAACGAATCAAAATGATTTATTTGCCAGGCACTTGCACAAATAAGAATATCAGACCGCTTAATAAGTTCGGACTTTTTATTATATAGATGCCACTGATTATTACTGTATATAAAAGAATCAATCTGGGTTTTATAACGAATACTTAAAGCGCTGCCCATACCATCAATCAGGCTTTGCAGTAACTTCATTGGCTGCAGAGTAATTGCTAATGGATAGTAGTGTACCGCCTCATTAATTTCTAAGCCGGCACGCTCACTGGCAGCTTGTGCATCCAATGTCTGGGCCAATGCAGTCGTTTGCGGGTATTCAGCAATCTGTTTCTTAATTCGCGCGGATGATGGCAATTGCATAGCGCCTGTTTGCTGCCAACTCGACCGCTCGCTATCCAGCTGTTGCAAGCAACGCAAAGCATAAAAATAGGCCGATGTATAAAATTCCGCATCAGCTGTATCCTGCAAGCTTAAACGCGGCATTAACATAGCTTGAGGGTTGCCTGACGCCTGTGAGCCGAACGTTTCCCCCTGCTCAAGTATTTCCACTTCATAACCACGCTTAACCAGCGCCCAGGCCGTGGCTAAGCCTGTGATGCCTGCACCGATAATACAGATGCTCTTTGTAGCGCCCCTAGAGCTCTGCACACCCTCATACCAGGGCTGTTTGACCTGAGCTAGTTCCGCCTCTGATTCAAACACACCTGCCAGCATATGCCGCTTTTTACCGTAGCCGGCCACCTTAGCCACTGTAAAACCGGCCTGCATTAAACCCCGCCTTACATCTCCCACAGCGGTATAGGTACTCAATGTTGAACCCTGGTGACTCAAGCGCTTAATTTGACCAAATACCCGACTACACCACATGCCTGCATTTAAGCTTGGTGCAAAGCCATCTAAAAACCAGGCATCTACGGGAGCTTGCATTTGTGCCAGCATATCCTCTACATCACCGATCATTAGTATTAGCTTTACCCGCCCATCAAATAATTCAAATGGATGAAAACCATAGCTTGCAACCTGGTATTGCTCCTGCAATGCCTCTGCTATGTCTTTTAATACTGGCCATGCCTGATGTGCAAGCGCCAGGTCTTCTAGCGTAAAAGGTGTACTCTCGACCGAATAAAAATACAAACAATCGGCTGGGTTACTCAACTCCAACCAATGCTTAACCGCGACTAAAAAATTAAGCCCGGAGCCAAAACCTGTTTCGGCGATAACAAACTGATGTTTCTCCATATCAGATGATGCAAACCGCTCGAGTAACTGGTTATGCTTAATAAATACATGTTCAGTTTCTTCTACGCCGTTATCCGCAGAAAAATAAACATCATCAAACTCAGCACTATAAGGTTGGCCATCACGCCATTCAGGTTTTGCATACTTCATTGGTTGATTATACTATCAGCACCATCACTTGCCCTAGCAATAGACAGTAAGCATTTCCTGCCTTAATCATGGCTAAGATATTTTGCTAAGCAAATCGGACAAAATTTATGAACACCAAACAGGCCTATAAGCACTGCCTGAGCATTTCAAAAAACCATTACGAAAACTTCCCCGTCGCATCCTGGATACTGCCCAAACGTATGCGCCTGCCGACTGCTGCTATTTATGCATTTGCACGACGTGCCGATGATATCGCTGATGAAGGTGAGCAAACAGATCAGCAACGAATAGACGCATTAAATGCCCTGGCCCAGCAAATTGAATCTACCTATGCCAATGCTCCTAGTGATGACCCGGTATTTATTGCATTAGCAGATTGCATTCCACGTTTTTCCCTACCAAAAGAATGCTTTCTAGATTTGATCGATGCGTTCAAACAAGATGTAACACAAAAACGCTATGCCGAGTTTTCCGAACTTATGCAATATTGTCGCCGTTCAGCTAATCCTGTAGGTCGTTTAATGCTGCATCTTTATGGTCAAACAGACCGTAAAAGTTTGGGGCAGTCCGATGCAATATGCTCAGCACTGCAACTCATTAATTTTTACCAGGACTTAGCACAAGACTACGACGAACTAGATCGCATTTATATTCCACAAGATGAAATACGTTCATCATTTGTAAATGAAACTTATTTTAAAAATAGAATAACCGATGGTCCTATGATTTTATTAATGCGTAAACAATATGAGCGCGCACACAAATTATTACAGGGCGGCGCCGGATTAGGAAAATCACTTAAAGGTCGTTTTGGATTTGAAATAAGACTAATTATTGCGGGTGGCTCACGAATTTTATTAAAGCTAGATAAACAAACCGATGATTTATTTAGCCGACCTCGATTAGATTATCGTGATTGGCTGTGGGTTTTTTGGAAAGCCTTACGCGCTAAATAAAATTACGCATCACTACTAAATACAGAAATACTAACTAGCAGATGCATACATTCTGCTGTCCCGTTAACTTATCATACCTGCCTTCGCAGGTATGACGGAGTCAATTTTTTTGATTTCATCTCTATTGCAACATGAAATCAATATATAGATTGCTATATAAGCGTATCAGCAGGCATTTCATTTTGTTAACGGGGCAGCAGTGAATACATTAATAAAAAAGCAGCCATTTAATATGGCTGCTTTTTTATTTAATGAACAATCTAAGCTTCTTATTTCAATCCATAATTTTAATACGATTTCGTCCAGTTTGCTTAGCTTCATACAAAGCTACATCTGCACGTTTAACAGCCACCCATGGATCTTCATCCTCATCTAAGACCTGACTGATACCCGCCGAGAAGGCTGCATGTAATGAAATATCATCAA
>Ga0316209_1003512_pt1 | contig 10551 bp, 9 predicted proteins | sample 6monopyrite_MG_FD_204945 | JGI IMG/M metagenome (GOLD analysis project Ga0316209, IMG submission 204945) | Microbial mat bacterial communities from mineral coupon in-situ incubated in ocean water Damariscotta River, Maine, United States -... | ecosystem: Environmental > Aquatic > Marine > Coastal...
ACTTGCTTCTGGTATCAAGATGGACTTTAGCTTTAAAAAATAAAACTAATACCCGGTTAATATTGGAGAACAGTTGTTACGTTATTGAAAGCAACTGTTCTCACAACCTCTATTAATTTAGTTAGAAATTTGGTTTCTCGGGAGCATCCTGGAATAATTTTATACTATCCATTATTTCCTGTTTGGCCTCATCAACACCGCCCCAGCCGTCTACCCTCACCCACTTACCTTCATCCAGGTCTTTGTAATGTTCAAAGAAATGCGCAATCTGATTTAATAGATCAGCTGGCAGATCACGATGAGTGTTTACCAAATGATAAGTCTTGCATAATTTATCAATTGGCAAAGCCAGTACCTTGGCATCATCACCTGCTTCATCAGCCATCAATAAAACGCCCACTGGGCGGCAGCGAATAACCGCGCCAGATATTAAAGGTACAGGTGAAAGTACGAGAACATCAACCGGATCACCATCTTTGGAGAGGGTATGCGGTACATAACCATAATTGCAGGGGTAATGCATCGCTGTCGACATAAAACGGTCAACAAACATAGCACCTGTCTCTTTATCCAGTTCGTATTTAACCGGATCCGAATGTGCTGGTATTTCGATGATCACATTGATTTCATTTGGAATGTTATTTCCCGAACTGACTCTATCCAGATTCATGAATCTTCCCCTTTTTCCTGGTTTAATTTTCTAACTGATATAAGGCAACACTAACGATTGCTTAAAACGGTTGCTTATAATTGAATAACAGTAATACCGTATAAATACAGTAAAAAACTAACTGTACATTTTTTTAAGTGATTCTATTGCCTGTGTAGCAGTAGGTTGCAACTGGTTGCTGTCGGTTTTCAGACATTCAATAATTTGCAACTTCATCGATACCGCCCAGAAACGAATTATATGATCAGTCATCATAGTTGCTGCTTCATCCTGACTACGGCCCGGTGCAATATTACTTGCAATCTCGTTGGCCATCTTTATCAAGGCATCCCGTGGTTTTGCATTGTGTAATTCACTCATAAAAATAATTCCTGATGCTGTGTCAACCTGATCTATCTGGCATTGTTATCAAGGGCGGGTTGACTGTAACTAACGAAACGGCCCGGGCGCGCAAAACCTATCAGTGTTAGATTTGCATCTCTGGCCATATTGATCGCCAGTGCAGTAGGCGCCGAAACGGCTACCAGACATGAAATACCTGCCTGGCATGACTTAACCACCATCTCGTAACTGGCCCGGCTGGATATAACAGCGAACCCCTGTTTCAGGTCTGTCTGCTTTTGATGTAACGCACCGATAAGTTTATCCAGCGCATTATGGCGGCCGACATCCTCCCTCAACATCAACATATTTGCTGCCAGGTCATACCAGGCTGCGCAGTGACTGGCACCGGTTTCTTGTTGCAATAACTGCTTGTCACTTAATGACAGGATAGCCTGCTGTAAAACAGCTGCATCGATGGGTGCAACAGGTACCACGGGGGGTACCGGACGGATGGCCTGTTGTAGTGATTCTGCGCCGCACAGTCCACAACCAGTTCGACCTGTCTGGTTACGTCGCCAATGTTTTAGCTGAACAAACTTCTGTGTACTGATCTCGATTTTAAGTTCAATGCCTTCCGCTTTTATTTCGATGTCCATACCATAGAACTGATCGGCATTATCAATGATGCCTTCGCTCAAAGAAAACCCTAAAGCAAGCTCTTCAAGATCATGTGGCGTAGCCATCATCACTACATGAGAGATACCGTTATAGACAAGTGCAATCGGCGTCTCCAGTGCCACCTTTTCTTCAGCAGATTCACTTTCACCCTGTTGCCACTTATCTACCTGAAACAGTTCATAACAATCAGCGGCCTCATCATGTAACTCATTCGAGGAGACAATAGACCAGTGTTGATCTAAATTCATATCTGCACGTTTCTTTGGTATGTCAGACATTATCAGCGCCCTTCTTTGACCCGGATTTGACTATCTATAATACCCTGCTTCAGGTGGTCAAGTTGCTGTTTGTTGAAGGTATCAAATTCATTCTGCCATGCTGAAGACCTACTCACCTGGGTGATCTGCACTGCGGTAACCTTGTATTCAGGACAGTTGGTTGCCCAGTCTGAATTATCAGTGGTAACGACATTAGCGCCGCTTAAAGGATGATGAAAAGTAGTGAATACCACACCAGGTTGCATGCGTTCACTTATCATCGCATTTAACACAGTTTCACCGGCGCGGCTCTTGATACTGACACTATCACCATCATTAATGCCCCTCTCCTCTGCATCATGAGGATGTATCTCAAGAACATCTTCTTCATGCCAGCGTACATTTTCTGTGCGCCTGGTTTGCGCACCTACATTGTACTGGCTGAGTATGCGACCCGTAGTCAACAGTAACGGGAAGTGACGGTTAACTTTTTCTTTGGTTGCGATATATTCCGTAATGGCAAAGTTACCCTGCATGCCAACAAAATCTTCGGTATGCATGATCGGTGTCCCTGTCGGGGCCGATTCATTACATGGCCACTGTATAGATTCAAGCTCATCGAGACGCGCATAACTGACACCGGTAAAGGTTGGCGTCAGACGTGCGATTTCATCCATGATTTCTGACGGATGTTTATAGTCCATTTTATAACCCAGCGCGTTAGCCAGATCAACCGTTACTTCCCAATCTTCTTTACCAGCCAGTGGAGGCATGACTTTACGCACCCGTGAGATGCGTCGCTCTGCATTGGTAAAGGTGCCATTTTTTTCCAGGAAAGAAGAACCCGGTAACAGGACATGTGCGAATTTTGCCGTTTCATTGAGGAACAGATCCTGGACAATAATACATTCCATGGAAGTAAGCGCTGCTTCCACATGATGGGTATTAGGGTCTGACTGGGCGATGTCCTCGCCCTGACAATACAGCGCTTTAAAGTTGCCGTGAATGGCTGCTTCAAACATATTGGGAATTCGCAGACCCGGTTCATTATCCAGCGTTACCTGCCATTCTGCTTCAAACATGGCGCGCGCTTCATCATTGGCTATATGCTGATAACCGGGTAGCTCATGCGGAAATGAGCCCATATCACAGGAACCCTGCACATTATTCTGACCGCGTAATGGATTCACACCAACACCGGAGCGACCGATATTACCCGTCGCCATGGCCAGGTTTGCAATACCCATTACCATACTGGAACCCTGACTGTGCTCGGTAACACCCAGTCCATAATAGATCGCACCATTACCAGCATTGGCATAGAGTCTGGCCGCTGCACGCAGTGTTTGTGCATCGATGCCGGTAACGTCCTGTGTTTGCTCGGGAGAGTGTCGTGTTTCACTAATAAAACTTAACCATTGTTTATAAGCTTCTGTTTCACAACGCTGCGCAATAAAAGCCTTATCTTCGAGACCTTCAGTCACTATCACATGCGCCATGGCATTAACAAAAGCGACGTTAGTGCCAGGGCGTAACTTCAGATGATAATCCGCTTTAACATGTGCACTCTTGACTATATCAATCTCTCTCGGATCGACAACGATCAGTTTCGCACCCTGACGTAAACGTTTTTTCATCAGTGAGGCAAACACCGGATGCGCATCTGTGGGATTAGCACCAATCACCATCATGACATCGCAATCCATCACAGAATCAAATGTCTGCGTACCCGCTGACTCATGCATGGTCGTTTTTAAACCATAACCCGTCGGTGAATGACAGACTCGTGCACAGGTGTCGACATTATTATTACCAAACGCTGCACGCACCAGTTTTTGCACCAGGTAGGTCTCTTCGTTTGTACATCGCGATGAGGTAATTCCGCCAATGCTATCGCGACCGTATTTATCCTGAATACTCCGTAATCGATCTGCAGCAAAACTGATGGCATCATCCCAGGAAACTTCACGCCAGGGCTGATCGATACTGTCACGCACCATTGGTTTGGTGATGCGATCTTTATGTGTTGCATAACCAAAAGCAAATCGGCCTTTAACGCAGGAATGGCCGTGATTAGCCAGACCATTCTTATTAGGTACCATGCGTACCACTTCAGTTCCGCGCATCTCTGCACGGAAGCTACAACCAACACCACAATAAGCACAGGTAGTCACTTTGCTGTGTTCGGGCAAGCCTTTTTCGATAATACTTTTTTCCATCAGGGTTGATGTCGGACAGGCCTGTACACAGGCACCGCAGGAAACACATTCGGAATCGATAAAATCCTGGTCCTGTCCAGCCGATACGGTCGAGTCAAATCCACGACCCTGGATTGTCAGCGCAAATGTGCCCTGCACTTCGCTGCAGGCTCTGACACAACGCGAGCAGACAATGCACTTGGTGGCATCGAAAGTGAAATAAGGATTGGATTCATCCTTTTCACCAACCAGATGATTCTTGCCCTCGAAGCCATAACGTACTTCACGTAAACCGACTTCGCCTGCGACATCCTGTAACTCGCAGTCACCATTAGCCGGACATGTGAGACAGTCCAGTGGATGGTCGGAGATATAAAGCTCCATGATATTGCGACGCAATCTGGCCAGTTTCGAATTTTGTGTCCACACCACCATGCCTTCTTCTGCCGGTGTCGTGCATGAAGCCGGAGTGCCTCGCCGACCTTCTATTTCTACTGCACAGATACGGCACGAGCCAAAGGCTTCGAGATTATCAGTTGCGCAAAGTTTGGGTATATTGATATCACCTTCAGATGCTGCACGCATCACCGATGTGCCTTCAGGCACCGTTACTTCTATACCATCAATAGTTAAGGTAACCGTTTTTGTAGACTCGATGGGCAGTGTTCCATAATCACGATCTACTGAAAAATCAGGGTTAAAAGAAATATTCATAGTTTCTCCATAGAGCCATCAAAGTCCAGGACCCAATGACCAGATATTATTAACAACTATTACGCTGCAGTTATTCAAACTGCAGCCCTGTCGACTGGCTAACGCGAGTCGATGTCTTCCTCAAAGTATTTAATGGCACTGCGTACCGGGAACGGTGTCATGCCACCCATGGCACACAGTGATCCGTCTTCCATGATGTCACAGAGTTCATCCAGCAGATCCAGATTTGCCTGTTTTTGCGATCGTTGTTTCGGATCACATAATTTATCAATCAGCTCAACCCCTCGGATCGATCCAATACGACAAGGTGTACATTTGCCACATGATTCAATGGCACAAAATTCCATGGCATAACGTGCCATATCGGTCATGTTGATGGTTTCGTCAAATACCACGATACCACCGTGCCCCAGCACTGCACCCGCTTCGGCAAAGGCTTCATAATCAAGGGGCAGATCCCAGAGGGATTCCGGCAGATAAGCACCGAGTGGTCCACCTACCTGGATTGCGCGCATGGTTTTTCCAGTGCGTGTACCCTGGCCAAAATCTTCAACGAGCTGACGCAAAGTCATGCCAAAGGCCAGTTCTACCATTCCAGCCTGTTTAATATTGCCGGCAAGCTGTAGTGGTAAAGTGCCACGCGAACGCCCCATACCGCAGTTAGCATAATAATCAGCACCCTTGTGCATAATAATGGGTACCGAAGCCAGGGATATCACATTGTTAACCACTGTCGGCTGCCCAAACAAACCTTCTATTGCGGGCAGTGGCGGTTTAACCCGAACCATGCCACGTCTACCTTCCAGGCTTTCCAGTAAAGACGTCTCTTCACCGCATATGTAAGCGCCAGCGCCCATCCTTAATTCGATGTTAAATGTTTCACCGCTGCCACTGATATTATCGCCAAGGTAACCCGCTTCTCGTGCCTGGGTAATGGCGTAATTGAATAAGTCACAGGCAAGCGGGTATTCCGAACGGACATAGATATAACCCTGAGTGGCTCCAACCGCCAGACCGGCAATACACATACCTTCGATCAATACCAGTGGATCACCTTCTAAAATCATACGGTCTGAAAAAGTACCAGAATCGCCCTCATCAGCATTGCAGACGATGTATTTTTGTTCTGCAGGGGCATCTAAAACAGTCTGCCACTTTATGCCAGTCGGAAATGCCGCCCCGCCACGACCGCGCAGACCGGAGGTTTTTACCTGGTCAACGATTTCCTGGCTGCTCAGCTTTAAAGCATTTTCAAGTCCCTTGAAACCATCATGTGCGATGTAATCTTCAATGCTTAAAGGATCAGTAATTCCGGCACGTGCAAACGTCAGGCGCTGCTGATTTTTAAGATAAGGAATATCTTCAACCAGGCCTAAACATAATCTATGGTATGAATTACCGTTATAAAATTTCTGTTCAAACAGTGAAGTCACATCATCCTCTGACACCGGTCCAAATCCTACGCGTCCTTCAGCAGTGTCCACTTCTACCAGTGGTTCTAACCAGTACAGCCCACGTGAACTGTTTCGCACCAGCTTGATATCAACACCGTGGTTTAATGCCAGGCGCTCTATCAATGAGGCAATCTTATTGGCACCCCTGGCGTTAGCGGTGGTATCTCTCGGTACGTAAACTTTAAGTGTCATATTGCACCTGCCTTTGCGGGAGTGAAAAACAGGCTGTTAAATAACTGATCAAATTTGTCTGTATCCATATCACCGTAAACTTCATCAGCGATAGCGATAGACGGTGAACAGGCACAATTCCCCAGGCAATACACCGGCTCCAGACTGAATTTTCCATTATTTGTGGTCTCGTGGTAATCAATCGACAGAACACTCTTAACATGCTGTTCCAGTGCCACTGCGCCCATCGCCTGACAGGACTCAGCACGACAGATTTGAATGACATGTTTTCCCGGTTTTGTACGCCGAAAATGATGATAAAAGCTGATCACGCCATGCACATCGGCACGGGATATATTTAATGTACTGGCAATAAGTGGAATCGCCTCTTCCGGTATATAACCGAATAACGACTGTATATTATGAAGAATCGGTAACAGTGCACCCGGCTGCTCTTTTAACCCCTCAATAATGCTCAGAAGCTCATTCTGTAGGTCATTTTTGCCGATTTCGGTGTCACCTGTTGACATGCTTATTGCCTCTTCTCTCTACTCTCGTCATCTCTGCTCGGTTACCCGTAAGCTATATCGCCATACTTTAAAAAGCGATATTACTTATATTGATATTGCCATGAATGAACATTCATTCTATTATACAGAGGCGTACATTGAGGTCAACAACAACTTATTTCCGAATCTACCGTGATTATTGATGATTCAGGACTTTTACAAATATGAACATAACAATTTAACCTTTCCCAGCACCCTAACTTCATCATGAGTCACGCGGCATTTCATTTAGCAGAAGAATATATTTCCGAAGACCTGGACTATTACTTTTCCGGTGAGCGCGATAAAAACAACCAGGTCCGTCCAGATAAAAACATATTCAGCATGACCCCTACTTCGCCACAATTAAGTCAGGCGTTAAACAATGAACGGGTCTGCAATTTTTTCTTTCCCTGCCTACCCAACCAGTTCGACAGAATTTATATCGGGATTAGTGTGCCATTATTCGCCAATAACTGGGGCGCATCCTTTTTGTTGCAACTACTAAAAATACTTAAGCCCGGGGGCGCTATCATAATGCCCGTCTACCCGGAAGCACAGGCACAGGATAAAGGCTACTGGTCAAGAAGTTTTCTGGAGAACGTTTTTATCAGCCGGCAATACTGGTCGGGGTTCAGTAATGTCAGAGCCGAGAATGATGGAGTCATGTCATTACAGGTCGGTCGTAAATGGCCTGAGCCAATCCCAAGCACTGCAGAATGGTTTTATCAGCAACGCTCAAACCTTGTTTTACAAGAACTGATAAAACCCGAAGACAGTACTGCCTCAGGCGCAGGCATCCAAACCATCTATTCAGACCTGGTGGAAAAGGTGTGGAAGAATTACACATGCAGCGCTGTCATCGAGAGAATCATATTAGATTATCTTGGCGCTAAAACACCTGTCAACTTTCACAACATAAGTAATGACTATGGCTTGTTGGTCACCGAATTACTTTTAAGTTCGCATATTAATATCGTCAATGGCATAACTAGTAACGTGGGCAAAATAATCGATAGTATAAGCAACAACTTCAACCGTTACTTTGCACCACTTACTGGTAAACACCATAAAATCGAGGCCGCAACGACAATACACATACCCACTCACCAGGGATCAAATGTTATTAGTATGATCGACGTCTTATCTGCCCAGAATCATGCAGATAGAGAAACCATACTCAAAGAAGTCTGGCAAAAACTTACGCCAGGTGGCCTGCTTGTTGTATACGAAGATCCAAAAACAGATTTATATGATGTGCTCGGATTGTTTGGCAAAGTTCATACATACTCGTCAATCGTCGCATCAGAAATTCAGCAGGAAATCGACATAAGCCACTACTCCTCAATTCAGGAATCTAATTTAATAAAAGAGAAAGATGATCAGGGAAAAGTTTTTCTGACTGTACAAAAAAATAACCCTCTTGGGTAAAAACAAACTGGAGACCAATATGCACAATTCATTTTTTATCACCGCCAGCCTTTATGTATTAATGACTTTTAGCACAAGCAACTACGCAGACGGCATACCGGCAGTACCCAAAGATTATCCCAGCCATAAAGCCCTTGGCAAATGTTATACCACGCAACAAATAGAGCAAATACAGCTGCAATTAGCTGATTACAATAACACCCGTGTTGAAGTTTCTTCAGTATTACGCATCATGGCGCACAAATACAAACTCTCAGGCGAATCACTTAAGCGCCTGTTAGGTTATGCGGAAAGTTTCGAACAAATGGAAAAAGACCTGCCTGCGCCGAATCCTGATTCAGATGAATTTCGTAATTTCGACTTCAAACTGGGTCTGGCATTTACTTCTCTGGCTGTTTTCCTTAATAGCGATGAAGCAACTGCAGAGCACTTTTATGATGATCAGCATAATGCAAATAGCGAACTTGGTATATACCTGTCCGATCTGGACAATAGCAGGGAAGTCTACATGTCCAGCTTAAAACCCGTCAGTAGTCGATCAGATAGCGCGACTGACTCATGCAATAAATAGTTTTAAATATATAAAGCTATAACGACAAACGGTTGATGGGCATTTTCATTACAGTTACAAGTACCTGAGGCACTCTGCTTATAACCCACGATGTAAACATGATAGATAAGAAAATATTTTCAGTAAGGTAGTATGGCTTATAAGACCTATTTTACCGCCCCCTGATTATTGCTATTATAAATTCATGAACCGAAAAATAATCCATATTGATATGGACGCATTTTTTGCTGCTGTTGAACAGCGTGATTCACCTGAACTGAAAGGAAAACCAGTGATTGTTGGAGGTCAGCCTGGTAGCCGTGGTGTCGTCGCTGCCAGTAGCTATGAAGCCAGGAAGTTTGGCATTTATTCTGCCATGCCATCAACTCGTGCTTATCAACTCTGCCCACATGCCACATTTATCCGCCCTCGCTTTACAGCATACCGTCAGGTATCTGAAGAGATTCATAAAATATTTAAAGATTATACTGAGGTAGTTGAACCTTTATCATTAGATGAGGCGTACCTTGATGTGACAGAAACAGATTTGTGCAGAAGATCAGCAAGCCTGATGGCTAAAGAGATAAGAGAAAAGATATTTTCAGGTTTACACTTAACCGCTTCGGCTGGTATTTCTTATAATAAATTTCTGGCAAAACTAGGCTCAGATCAAAATAAACCAGATGGCCAATTTGTCATCAGACCTGGTGAAGCAGAACCGTATTTACATGATCTACCGATTGGTCGGTTTTATGGTGTTGGTAAAGTAACCGAGGCCAGAATGAAATCTTTTGATATAGAGACAGGCGGTGATTTAAAAGGTAAAAGTTTACTCGAACTACAAACGATAGTCGGTAACTCAGCCGAGTACTATTACGACATTGCCCGGGGTATAGATAATCGCCCTGTATCTAATCAACGGGTACGAAAATCACTGGGTTCGGAGACAACATTCCAGCAGGATCTTTCTGATGTCGATGAGATGTTAAAACAATTATACATTTTACTGGACGAAGTACTTGAAAGTTTATTAAAACGAAAATTGCAGGCTTATACACTGACAATCAAAGTCAAGTATTCTGATTACACACAAGTGACCCGATGCCATACCAGTGACAACATAATCTCTATACGTAAAATTTCGCTGAAGATAATTCCAGCACTTCTGGCCAGGACAAAAGCACAGACAAAAAGTGTCCGTTTACTTGGTATAACTTTTTCTAATTTACAAAACCAGGAAGAGCCGGGTAATAATCAACTAGCATTGTTCTAAATTATTTTGAATGAATAGTTAGTTTTATACAGTTAGTCTTTTCCTGATCAAAATTACTCTAGTGTCTCCATATAAACCCGTGCATCAAGTAATGTATCCAGATCATCGTCTTTATAATCTTTCAGGCGCAGTATCCAGCCATCTTCATAAGGTGAATCATTAATAATCCCGGGGTTTTCAAACAGTCCTTCATTAACTTCTTCAACTACTGCATCTAAAGGTGCGAATAACTCATTGACCGATTTACAGGTTTCCGCACCACCGAAATAGCAGCCCCGACTTA
>Ga0316209_1003513_pt1 | contig 10550 bp, 6 predicted proteins | sample 6monopyrite_MG_FD_204945 | JGI IMG/M metagenome (GOLD analysis project Ga0316209, IMG submission 204945) | Microbial mat bacterial communities from mineral coupon in-situ incubated in ocean water Damariscotta River, Maine, United States -... | ecosystem: Environmental > Aquatic > Marine > Coastal...
TTTGTATCTATCCTAGTTCGCAAATTCTTTTGTGCCAAACCATTAAGAGCATTATCCATGAAAAAATCCCACTAAATCCAAGGATAAAATGGATCTGAATGGGATGATTTCAGTTATGATTAGAGAAATCTATCCATTCAATAAATGCTGTTGAATGGAGGGTAGACATTCTTGTCTGCCTACAATTGCAGCATGCTCAAACGAGACAGACAGGAATGTCTGTACTCCTTTTTGAAGTATAGAGGTTCCCTTCAGGCGAATTATTTAGGCGTTTCGATGGCTTTGGTCGAGAGTACTTTGACATCTTCCAACGGGCGATCCTGCGAGTTGGTATCAACACCTCCCATTTTCAGGACAACATCGAGCGATTCCTGATTGGCGGTTTTTCCGAAAACGGTATATTGATTATCCAGATGAGGAACGCGCCCGAGGCAGATGAAGAATTGTGACCCGGCAGAGTTTGGGTCGTTCGTGCGAGCCATCGAAAGGACGCCTGCTTCGTGCAGTTTATCGTTGAATTCAGCCTTGATGGTGTAGCCGGGACCGCCCATTCCGGTTCCTTGTGGGCAGCCGATCTGTACAACAAAATCAGGAATAATTCGGTGAGCAATCACGCCATCGTAAAAGCCGATTTTTGTTAGACCGAACACATTTTTCACGTGTTCTGGTGCAACATCCGGCCACAGGTCAAGCAAGATTGTTCCCATCGTTGTTTCGAATTCGATTTGATAATTGTTCTTATCAAAGTCCATATCAGCGACAGCGGCATCGACTTCGTCACGGTAATTTTTACTCATTGTTTCATTCGTTTCTGTATGATTAACGGTTAATTTCTTTGCGATTCACGCAATGTTCCAACAATCTCTATCATCAACTTGGCTGTAGCGGACCCTACCCAACGGCAGTACATAAATCAGATCATAAAGTCGGTTTCAATACCCAGAATTCGATCCCGTAAATCCTGAGTTATTTCAATGTATTCGTGCATCGGATCCTGCGAATCTGAAGGGTTGATACCGCAATAGACGGACCAGGGGCCTAAATGCCGCCAGCGACCTGCACGTTTTGGCTCGCCCTCCATCACCGGAGTGGTGCAGCGGTTGCAGCCGATGGTTGCAAAGCCCTGTTTGTGCAACGGATTGGTAACCACCTGGTTTTCTTCAATATACTGATGCAACTGCTCATCGGATAAATTGGCGAGGGGATTGACGCGGACCGTATTCATTTTTTTATCGATACTGAGGATCGGATTATTCACCCGTTGCCCGCCATCGGAACGCCGCAAGCTGCTGATGACTCCATCGTATTGCGGAGCGACCGCGTGAAGCGGTTCCACTTTTCTGAGCCGACAGCATTCCGCCTGCCCTTCGGGAGAAAGGTAAAGCACTCCCAGTTTTTCGGTTTGCTGTTCCATCGTCTGTTCTGGAGTTAAAGTGATTACGTTCAAGTCATATTCTTCAATCAGGCGGTCTCGTGTTTGCAGCGTTTCCTGAAACATTACCCCGGTATCGACAAACAGCACCGGAATGGGCAATTTCAGTTGAGAAATCATGTGGCAAACAGCGTTTCCCGCTTCCTGCATGGCAGAAATGGTGCAAACACGCTCTGCGAATGTAGCATGCGCCCACTGGATTAACTCCTGTGGAGTTCGCTCTTCAAAATTATGGTTCAGATTGCTTAAATCTGCTTGTGTCAATCGAGGCATCGTTCCATCCGACGGCAATAAGAAATAGGAACTCTTTAATGTTTGTCAGTTCTATGTATGTAATTGTTAAGTCCAAGTGGTGAACTCTAATGAGATCGCCCTCAACGTGCAATTCAATTGAATAGAGTTCTTAAGAAACAGAACAAGCAAATCTGTATTACTGAACGATAAGAGTTTAGTACCTTATCAATGAAATGCTGCGCAAAAGTGGCAGGATATTTTACCACGAAGAAAAAAAGTTTCACGCAAAGTCGCGGCGACGCAAAGAAAAGAAAAAAAGAACAGATACTGTGGACGAAAATCAATTCGCGAAAATTCATGTTTATTCGCGGTTCGGCACCTTCACATCAAGCAAACCGGTTGACGCAGTCGCCTTGCCGTTAAACGAATTGTTGTCTCCTTATTCGTGCTTTTCGTTTCTTTCGTGGTCCTTTAAGGTTTAAGTTTTAGTAACTATTCATTCAAAAAACAGTTTGAACGCAGGGGAGAGATTCGGAGTCTGCCTACGATACAGCAGACTCAAACGAAACAGACGCCGAATGTCTGTGCTCCTTTTGGATAAATAGAGGTTCCCATAAGTTTTTTGTTTCCGGTTTATCCGGGTTATGAAAGGTACGCAAACTTTTGAAAAAATCATTTTAGATATGGCGGGAGAACAAACCAGCCGTGCTGGGGTTATCTTGAATTATCAAAAATGGTGAAAAACGTTTAATTGCGTGTTGGTATACGTTTTGTATCACTGCTGGCTTGTGTGAAGTCTGGAAACGGTGTTTTTTTGCTTATTTTCCGACGAAATTTACATTCGAGACAGTTCGTTGCATTCTCATTCTTGACACACAGGTAATAGAGAGATAATCTCTTGTTTCGTTTAGGCGATATGTGGAGATAGTTCTCTGTTTATCGATGTTTTTTGAATATAATCTGGTTTCTCTCCAATATTCATTCCCTGAAAAGGGCATTTTGTTGGAGTTTGAGGCTGGTTTGAGTCACTTTCCATTTTCCCTGGGAAGTGTTCAGGTTATTTAGGTTGGCGTACGGTTTTGGAAGGCTGGATCGATGCGGAGTGTAGCAAGATGAAAAACGGTCGAGGCATAGGATGATAGTGATCGATTTTCACATTGTTGCGGTTCAGCACCTGTTCGGCGAGTTCAGTCGGGTCAACAGAAAGGCGGCACTCATGTAATTGCATGGGATGTGGGCTGAAGCCTGTATAATAACAATCCTGGTCAGTTCCCTGTTTGATGGGAATCTTCCGTGGGTTCTGAATTCTTAGGGAAGTGGGTATTTTGTACCCGCTTTTTTTTATGATATAGATACAAGTATGGCATGATCTGAAAATGCGATGTCGTTGATGTGAATAGCCAGTTGGGTTCTTCTGGTGGGCGTCAATTAACGGGCATGAATGAGAATAATCAAGCCAGTTCGGAAGGAGCAATATGAACGCAACCGAAGTCATCAGGATTGTCGATGCAATCCACCGCGATAAAGGTATCGATAAAGAGATCGTGTTCGAGGGGATCGAACAGGCGATTTATACCGCTTTACGCAAACACTACGGGGACGAAGATGAGCTGACCGTTAGTATTAATCGTGAATCTGGCGAACCTGAAGTTCAGCACAACGGCGAAATACTGGACCCGGATATTCTTGGACGTGTTGCTGCCCAGACTGCCAAGCAGGTGATGATTCAGAAAATTCGTGAAGCAGAACGAGATGCTCTGTACGAGGAGTACATTGAGCAGAAAAGTCAACTGATTTCAGGAACGATTACTCGCCTTGAATACGGCGTTGCAACAATCTCTCTTGGGAAAGTAGATGCGATCCTCCCACGTAGTGAGCAAATTCCGGGAGAGAGCCATCGTGTGAATGAGAGAATTCGTGCGATTATTTTGGATGTACGCAAATCTGGAAGTCGCCTGAAAATCATCCTTTCAAGGGTTCATACCGATTTTGTCCGGCAGCTTTTTGAAATTGAAATTCCGGAAGTCTCGGAAAATGTGATCGAAGTTCGCTCACTGGCTCGTGAGGCAGGGTATCGTTCGAAAGTTGCGGTCTCCTGCTACGATAACAGTGTTGATGCCGTGGGGGCTTGTGTTGGTGTTCGAGGAGCAAGAATTCGAACCATTGTTGATGAACTGGGCGGCGAAAGAATCGATATTGTTCGCTGGAACGATTCGCTGCAAATTCTTATCCCCAATGCCTTACAGCCTGCTGAAGTTGAAGACGTCATTTTGTGTCCGATGCTCGGGCGGGTGATTGTCCTTGTGCGAGATGATCAGCTTTCGTTGGCGATTGGTAAAAAAGGGCAGAATGTCCGCCTGGCTTCCAAGCTTGTTGGCTGGGATATCGAAGTGATGACACGGGACGAACTGGATGAACAGCTCGAACGTTCTGTCGTTATGTTCTGCGATGTGCCACACGTGACCGAAGACTTAGCCGAGTCGCTGGTTTCGCAAGGTTTCTTCAGCTTTGATGATCTTTCCGTGATCGAGCCGGAACACTTGATCGAACTGAGTGATTTTACGATGGAGCAGTATGAAGAGATCGCAGAATACGCCGATGCCGAAAGCCTGCGTATCGAAGAGGAAGAAAAGGCAGCAAAGGCAGCCGGGCGAACGATTGCCAGACATCAATCAGTCAAAAAAGTAGTGGTAGAACCTGTAATGCCTTCTGAGGCTACTGATGTTGCTTCTGCTCCAGAAGCAGCAGAAAATGCTCCGACAGAAGAAGCTCCAGCGGATGAAGCTCCAGAAGAAGAAGCTCCAGAAGAAGAAGCTCCGACAGATGAAGCAGCAGGTGAAGTAATAGAAACTGAACAGGAAAGTACTCAAATAGTTCCTGAAGAAGTGCCTGCACAAGCTGTCGAAGAGGAAGCCGTGCAACCTGTTGCGGATGTGCCCGTAAGTAATGAAGCACAAAATGAGGATACTGACAAAGTTTAATGAAGAGGTTTGCAGAGAAAGTTTCTGGGGTAGTGTACTCTGGGGCGTGAAATCTGTTTGAAAAACTTATTTTGCGTTTAGCCTTTCCTGTTCGACTGCTGGCAGCAATCGACTTTGATGACCTGCTTTGTATTGACGTGTTCCTGGATGGATACAGGACGACAGATGAGATTCATTTAGAGAGGTTTTGTTTTGAAGATTCGGATTTTCGCTTTGGCGAAAGAGCTCAAATACGATAGTAAAGAGCTCATCAAACACTGCAACAACGCAGGGATAACTGTGAAGAGTTCTGCGCTGGCGAGCATTTCGCCCGAAGAGCGTGATCGTTTAATGGCCTATCTGGACTCACTTAAAAAAGGGAGTTCTTCTGCGCCTGCGAAAGACTCCGGCATCCCTGGTGTACCGGAGTTTGTGCCGGAATTGGTTCCTGAGAAAAAAATTCGGACCATACAGACAAAATCACCACGGGCGGCTCAAGTTCCGGTCGTAAAAGAACCACAGGAGGTAGAAAGTAGCGAACTCGAACTGCCAGAAAAAGAGGTAGAAAAAGAGCCGGTAAAAGAGGCGGTAGTAAAAGAGGCAACTGAGCCTGCTGAAGAAGTTGAAGTTGTTGAAGTTAAAGTTGAAGAGGAAGAAGTCTCCAGCGATATTGCTAACGATACTGCTAAAATTGAGGTAGAAGTAGAGAAGGAGACGCAGGCTCCAGAGGAAACGGTTAAGGAAAAGGCGGAAGAGACTCCGCAAATACAGGCACCAGAAGATAAGCCTGTTGCCATGCCTGAAGGGAAACCATCGTTAAGTGATGCAATGGGTTCGCGGGTTCGTGATATGAAGCCTCGGGCGAGTCTTGTTCAAAGGGGTGTAAAAAAGCCGAAACCAAAACCAAAGCCTGCCCTGCCAAGCATGGCGGTGCCTCCCAAGTTTAAGGTCGAAGCTCCCAAGAAGAAAAAAGAGGATGCTCCTGCCCAGAAGCCAGATGTGAAGTTGACCGCTGATGTACTTGATGGTCGCAGTCCGCTTGCTGCTCATTTGAAGAAGAGTACAGAAGAGAAGCATGATCGTGAACGCAAAGAGGGCGTGCGAGGCGTCAGCGATAAAACGAAGCGTTCTCGTTTAAGTTCGATGGTTGATCAAAGGGATCAGCGTCGTCAACAGCGCAAACGGGGTCGTGGACGCGATGACGAGCGGCAGTATCGGCCAAGAAGAAATCGACAAAAAAGAACGTCCCCTATTGAATACAAAAGTACTGCTGTGGCCGAACTGCCTATTTCGGTTCGCTCTCTTTCAGAAGCAATGGGACGCCCTGCAAAAGAAATTATGACAGCCCTGTTTCATCAGGGGATCATGGCGAAAATTAATGACAGCCTGGAAGAATCGACCGCGGTTGAAATTGCGATTGAGCTTGGTGTCGATCTGGAAATTAAACGTGAAAAAGATATTGAAACGATCCTCAAGGAACGTCTCGATGTTGAAATTCCGCCAGAATCGTTGAAGCCACGTGCTCCTGTTGTCACCATTCTCGGGCATGTTGATCATGGGAAAACAACTCTTGTTGATACATTGCGATCATCGAATGTTGTTGAAGGTGAAGCGGGTGGAATTACCCAGCACATTGCTGCTTATCAGGTAGACCATAACGGTCAGAAGATTACATTTGTGGATACTCCTGGTCACGCCGCCTTTGGCGAAATGCGCGCACGTGGTGCGAATGTCACAGACATCATCGTCCTGGTTGTTGCCGCTGACGATGGCGTGATGCCTCAGACAATTGAATGTATCGCGCATGCGAAAGCGGCTGGTGTCCCGTTAATTATTGCTCTGAACAAAATAGACTTGCCCGACATTAACGAGCAGAAGGTTTTACAGGAACTTGCCGCCCGTGAAGTTCTTGTTTCAGAATGGGGCGGAGATATCGAAGTTGTTCGGACTTCGGCTTTGAATAATATTGGAATTGACGAACTTCTTGAAACGATCCTGCTGACTGCAGAGCTACAAGAATATAAGGCATCGTTGGATATCCCTGCCTACGGGGTTTGTTTGGAAGCGTTCCAGGATGAAGGACGCGGCCCATTGGCCTGGATGATGGTTCAGCAGGGGGTTTTGAGAATTGGCGATATTATTGCTTGTGGCACAACATTCGGAAGAGTTCGGGCGATGTTTTCCGATAACGATTCCGAAGTGACAGAAGCGTTCCCTTCGACGCCTGTGAAAATAGCGGGGCTTAATTTTGTTCCTGATGCTGGCGAGCATTTCTTCGTGATGGAAGATGTTGAGCAAGCCAGAGAGATTGCAGAGCAACGTATTCATCATGGGCGAACGATTTCATTGGCAGACCGGGGCGGCCCAAAAACGCTGGAAGAAATTCTCAGTGGAGCCGGACCAAAGACACTCCCTTTGATTCTCAAAGCAGATACCCCTGGTTCTATCGAAGCACTCACGGGGGAACTTGGTAAGTTTGAGCATCCGGAAGTGAAGATTGAAATTCTTCATTCAGGTGTGGGAGGCGTTAACGAGAGTGATGTTTCCCTGGCTGCTGCATCGGGGGCAATTATTATCGCCTTCCATGTTGTGGCGGAAGATCGTGCCCAGTTGCATGCTCAGAATGAGGGTGTCGATATCCGCAGGTACTCGATTATTTACGAAGTCACACAGGAAATTAAGCTGTCGCTGGAAGGGTTGCTTGCTCCGGAAACTGTTGAAGTAACAACCGGTCGGGCGATTGTTCTGCAAACTTTCAGCGTCAGTCGCACGGGAGTCATTGCAGGTTGCCGAATTTTGAACGGGCTGATCGACCGAAATGATCGGGTCCATGTCATTCGGGATCAGGCCATCCTTAACGATTATCCCATTGCTTCTTTACGAAGAGAAAAAGATGACGCCAAATCGGTGCGCGAAGGCATGGAATGCGGAATCCGGTTGGATGGTTTTAATGATATCAAAGAGGGCGATATCCTTGAGGCGTTCCGACTCGATGAAATAAAACGGACGCTCGATGATTGATCTCACTTTCATCATTCAACAAAGAATGCAGAAAGTTTTTCCAGGACGCTGAGGCAAGGCATTAATAAGGCTGACACGAATAGAGAGCTTTGCAGAAGATTGTTGGTATTCGGGGCTTTTTGCCTGGCTTATCACGAGAAAAATACACACTGAGAAAAATACACACTGAGAAAAATACACACTGAGAAAATAATATACACTGAGAAAAATAATTTGACCTTGGGTTCCTACATGCAGTATTCGGAATCCAAAGTAGTAAAAACGGGGACAAACGCTGGATGTCGACACGCAGAACGGCCAAAGCTGCTCGTGCTATTCGAGAAATCATCAGCACGGCTATTTTATTGGAACTTAACGATCCTCGCATCAAGAATGTTACCGTTCTTGATATCGATGTTGCTACCGATATGCGATCTGCTAAAGTTTATGTCAGCATCATGGGGGATGAGAAAGAGCAAAGTTTATGTCTGCGTGGCCTGGAATCTTCGCGAGGGTATCTTCAGAAAAAAATTGCAGATCGACTAACAACACGCTACATTCCCGTTCTTACTTTTGTTCTTGATGACAGTGTCAAAAAAAGCGTTGAAGCATCAAGGATTCTCAAACAATTGGCTGAGGATAGAAAAAAAGCGGAAACTGAAAATCCAGAACAAGAACCTCCCCTTTATCCGCAGTCGGAACTACCAGATTAAAGTCCATCATTCGGTAATTATTCAGCATTAGATAAGTATTCGTACGTCAAATAGAGTTGACGACGTTTTTTGGGATCAACAAGCAGCGAGTGGAAATTTAAAGATGGTTGCCTCTAAGATTAAAGCTTCTGACCGCAGTAAAGTCTGCCAGCAGATTGTTACCATTCTGAAAAAGGAGTACGGTTCTCGTCCCCCTTCTTACGATTACGATGTACTCGACACGCTGCTGTTTTCCATCTGCCTGGAAGACAGTAACTTTGCAGATGCCGAAGCTGCGTTGCAGCGGTTGAAAGATAATTTCTTCGACTACAACGAACTGCGAGTCAGCTCTATCACAGAAATTCAAAACGCTTTTGTCAATATGAGCGAACCGGAATGGCGCGCGATGCGTGTCCGGGATGTTCTACAATTTGTTTTTGAAAATGGCTACACATACGATGTTGAAGATCTCAAAAAGAAAACGATGGATTCCGCAGAAAAACATCTGAAGAAAATCAAATCGCTGACACCTTTTTCAATCGCACATACTCTTTTGCATGCACTGGGAAGCCATCTTGTTCCCGTTAGTGATCGTATTTTGTCGACCAGCATTTGGCTCGGCTTACTGGAACCCAAAACGAAAATCAAGGCGGCTGGTGAGCAACTCAAAGGAGCGGTTCGTAAATCGGATGTCCCTTTGTTCTATTACTTGTTTTCGTGCCTGGTATCAGATTCGAAACATCAAAAGTTTTTCGAGTCTGTCGAAGCTGCAAATGCTGAAACTCCGCTTGAATCTCTCAAAGGAGCCCCTGCTCGGATAAAGGATCTGATCGCTGGTAAGTTAAAAGTTCCGCCAAAAAAGAAAGACTCAAAACCTGCTGCGAAGAAAGCAGAAAAGTCAGCATCAGGATCGCCTAAGAAGTCTGCAGGCAAAAAGAAAACAGCTACTAAAACTTCCGGGAAACCTGCAACAACAAAAAAGAAAAGTGCAGCCAAGTCGGTTACAGCCAAAAAGAAAACAGCAAAAAAGGAAACGGCCAGTAAGAAAAAAGTAGCTAAGAAACCCGCTACCAAAAAAGGTTCTGCAAAAAACACGCCGGCTGGTAAAGCAAAGACAGCAGCAAAAAAAACGGCTAAAAAGTCTAACAAAAAAACAGTAAAAAAACCGGTAAAGAAAAAAGTAAAGACAACAAAGAAATCCCGCAAATAATCGGTTAGCTTTCTGAGTGAATGCACCAAGAAAAATGAAATCGTTTAATGGCAAGCCGAAGGCGACTGCGTAAACAGGTTTGCTTGACTTGAAGGCGCCGAACCGCGAATAAACACCAGTGATCGCGAATTAATTATCTATTATGGAATAGTTTTTGTCTTTCTTCTTCGTGGTCATCTATCCTGCCACTTTTGCGCAGCATTTCATTGATCAGAGTCTAACGAGGCTTCGCCTCAAACCAATTGTTCCTGTGTTACAGTAAACCCCAACAGGGTAGCCCGACCACTTCAGTGGTTGGGTGCCGCCAGGCACAAGATGTTCGCGCCATGTGTTCTCGATATCAATGGAACCTCCAGTGAAAAAAGAACCGACATGGCGCGAACCTCTTGTTGCTACGCAACCCAACCGCTAAAAGCGGATGGGCTACCCTGTTTTATTAATTTGACACAAAAACTTGACTCAAATGGTAGAACTTGGACCCTATAAGTGTATCGGGCAAACAATAACTGTCGTCTTTATGAGCCGTAGGAGGGCGTGCTTGCCCCCTTGCCCCCATCAAATGTGGCTGCCTTGTCTTGAATCCATCGCCGGCTCATCACTGTTCTAACTCTTTTCTGTCATGGAACGTAATCCGGCACGCGAAGATAGGTGCAAGCACGCCATCCTACGAAAAACGAAACAGGTGTGATAGTTAATGTTTGCTCAATGCCAAGGAGATTTTGGCTTCCTTGTGCAAAGTATGCCTGTTGGCGCAGTCGCCTTCGGCTTGCCGGTAAACGAATCGATGATTATTGTTTGATCGATGTCTACCTTGCCAGCCTGTTCAGTTTGCCAGTCTTTTATGGAACCAATTTGTCTCCCTCTGCCTGTTCCGGTAAGATAAAGGGATCGACCATGATGAATATTTGAAGCTTGATCTACTTATGAATAATTTTCGTCCCCCCCCTCTCTATCGAACCACATTGCTGTTGCTTGTGATGGTCTGCTTTTTGTGGCTGACTGTCACATTGGGGCAGGGGGGA
>Ga0316209_1003514_pt1 | contig 10549 bp, 11 predicted proteins | sample 6monopyrite_MG_FD_204945 | JGI IMG/M metagenome (GOLD analysis project Ga0316209, IMG submission 204945) | Microbial mat bacterial communities from mineral coupon in-situ incubated in ocean water Damariscotta River, Maine, United States -... | ecosystem: Environmental > Aquatic > Marine >...
TACCTTGAGCACCACAGGGATGCGTCAAATACGGAAAAGGGAAATATGATTTTAGAATAGAAATCTACGAGAGGACTTTTAGTCCTCATTCGCCAACCTATGGACTTTCAGTCCATAGTCGTTGAGTATATGCCCCAGTATAAATGATACGACTGTCGCAATTAGTAGCACATAAATAAACGGGCTTTTAAACTGACGAAGAAAAACAACCGCCACAGAGGGTGGCTTTTTTTCGGGTAAAATATTTTTTCCATATTTTACAAGTCGATGCTCGGCTTCAAACTGACTTAAATTTTCATTGTAATCAGCTGTCATTTTCGGCTTTGCTTAGTGAAAGAGATTGGCTAATGAGTTTAACTTAGATTTGCGTGCTTATTATTCATTTTGTTATATACAGAATATGCCAGATAGTAAGCCTAAATCTTATTTTTCTGGCATATGATAAAAGTTTATTCACTCAATTTTAATGCTTTTTTTCTTCGCATTTTCAGTTTTTGTCAGGGTTAATTCTAGAACACCATTTTTGAATTTTGCCTTGTAATCATTAACATCGACTTTACAGGGTAATGACATAGTGCGGTAGAATGAACTGTTCGACATTTCTGAGTGATAGTAATCCTCCTTCTCTTCTTTATGCTCAGAGTGTGTACTGCCTTTAATAGTAAGCGTCCTGTCATTCATGGTTACATCAATGTCATGTTTTTCTACGCCAGGTAACTCGGCTTTTACAATCACTTCATTGTCTTTGTCGATTACATCAACCTTAGGCATTCTTCTATCAAAGATGCTGGGTAGATTTTTTTCTGGGTGATGACCAAAATAATGACCTAGATTTTGGCCCAGACCAGAGCCTAGCCAATTACCAGAGAACATCTGTTCAAAACGCTGCTCCATATTTTCAAGTCTGGATAATATTTGAGAGCTGAAGGAATTTTCAGATGACTCGTTTTTAACCAGAGGTGTTACATTCGTTTTTTTATGTGCTTTACTCATATCGATTCTCCTTTTGATGATTTCAGTATCAATCATCCTGATACTCAACAATCCATAAAATTATCTACAATAAGTAATATGCTATTCCAAATGTCTACAAGTTAGTTGATAGTAATCAATTAAGTGTAATTATCGAAATCAGAGTTATTTATAGACTGCTATTTTTAATAGTATTGTTTTATGAGGAGAGATAACATTGCTGATATCGTTATGTGCATATACTGAATGCCAGTTATATTTTAAACAATTTAAGTGTGATATGAGTTAATTAATTCCATAGGTGGTTAAATGAAGAACCCGATTATTGCGGACAATAAACCTGTTAGGGTGAGCCTTACTAAAGGACAGGAGTATCATTTTTGTACCTGTGGGCAATCGATGAGTCAGCCATTTTGTGATGGCTCACACGTTGGCACAACATTCACTCCGCGGGTTATTGTGTCGGATGTTGATGACGACGATGCCTACTTATGTGCCTGTAAACATACTCTCAATACACCGTTTTGTGATGGTTCTCATAAACAGTTTTCTAACAGTGACGTAGGTAAAGAAGGTCCTGGGGTTGATACGAAAAGTCTGCTGCCTAAGGCCCGTGCCACGCCGGAAGAGCCAACGGTAGAGTTTATACACCAACTTGCAAGGGAGGGGTTGTCCACTTTGGGACACCATGGTGAGATGGGTGCCATGGGTGTGCCACGTAATGATTTGCCTAAGTGGAATGATATTCAGATTATGGCGGCCCAGTTACAGACTAAACCTTTGTTGGATAATGTGGCAGTGGGTACTGAGTTAGTAATAGGTCCTGAATGCCAGAAACCCTTAACGCTTAAAATTCCCTTATTTGTTTCCGATATGAGTTTTGGTGCCTTATCTGAAGAAGCCAAAATTGCCTTAGCAAAAGGGGCAGAATTATCCGGTACGGGAATTTGCTCCGGTGAAGGGGGCATGTTGCCAGAAGAGCAAGCGGCAAATAGTCGCTATTTTTATGAACTGGCCAGTGCGATGTTTGGCTATAACGAATCTGTTTTAGAAAAGGTGCAGGCCTTTCATTTCAAGGGTGGGCAGGGGGCTAAAACGGGCACGGGTGGTCACCTGCCGGGTGTGAAAAATACCGGTCGAATTTCAGAGGTGCGGGGGATACCTGAAGGTGAGCCAGCCATATCGCCCGCTACCTTTATTGATTTACACAGTGCAAAAGATTTTAAAAAATTCGCCAATCGAGTGAGAGATGTCTCTGGCGGTATACCCATTGGTTTTAAGCTAAGTGCTAACCATATTGAACAAGATATCGCTTTTGCATTAGCGGCCAGTGCCGATTATATTATTCTGGATGGTCGTGGTGGTGGAACTGGCGCCGCGCCCTTGTTGTTTCGTGATCATATTAGTGTGCCAACCATACCTGCATTAGCAAGAGCAAGGCATTATCTGGATAAGCAAGGTGTGAGTGGAAAGGTAACGCTGATTGCAACCGGTGGATTAAGAGTGCCCAGTGATTTTATTAAGGCGCTCGCCTTAGGCGCAGATGGCATTGCATTATCAAATAGCGCGATGCAGGCCATTGGCTGTATTGGTGCCAGAATTTGTCATACCAATAATTGCCCTGCGGGTATTGCAACACAGAAGTCAGAGCTACGCAGTCGATTAAATATTGATGAAGCCGCGCGAAGGTTAAATCGATTTTTTGATGCATCGGTTGAGTTGATGCAAGTCATGGCAAGAGCTTGTGGGCACGATCATTTAAATTCTTTTTGTAAAAATGATATTGCAACATTCAATAAAGAGTTGGCAGATATTTCAGGTATCAATTTTTCTGGTTATCAAGAAAACAGAAAGGAATAAAAAAAGAGCTTATTAGAGGGAGTCGTTCACTATTCTGCCCAATCAGATTGCACAACAGGGAACGGAGCGTAAAAAGCGGCGATCCATCTCTGGGCAAATCCCAGGTAAATCAAAAGGCGATTAACCCGCACAGCACGATAGTTTATTTACATCTTTGTAAAAAGTTTGCGCGGTTAATTTCAGCCCTTCGACCATAGTCAGATACGGAAATAATTGATCAGCCAGATTTTTTACTGTCATATTATTGCAAATCGCTACAGCAGCGGTTTGTATAACTTCACCCGCTTCATGCGCGATTATCTGACAGCCGATAATTCGACCAGTGTCTTTTTCTGCGAGCAGTTTAATAAATCCACGCGTATCCATGTTAGCTAAAGCACGAGGTACATTTTCAAGCTCAAGTTTTCTGCTTTCAACTTTTAACCCCTGCGCTTTTGCCTGTTGCTCTGTTAAACCAACAGTTGCAACTGGTGGATTAGTAAACACGACTGCTGGCATGGCAGATAAATCGAGTGCGACATCATCGCCCGTCATGTTACGCGCTGCGCGTGTACCAGCCGCCGCTGCAACATACACATATTGTGCTTGATTGGTGCAATCACCAGCGGCATAAATATTTTTAATATTGGTACGCATGTAATCATCGATGATGATGCTGCCGTTATGGGCTAGCGTTACCCCGGCCTTATTAAGTGCGAGCGTGTCTGCATTTGATTGACGGCCTGTTGCGATAAGTAGTCGGTCGCAATTAACATCAGCATTTTCTGTACTTACGGTAAAACTTTTTCCATCATGACTGATTCCATTTGGTAGCGTATTTAATTCAATTTTTAAACCGTCACCTTCAAGTATTTTTTTCAAGCCATGTCCAATGTCCGCCTCTTCTTTGGAGAGCAGTGTGCTACGCGCCATGATAGTCACCGCTGATCCCAGGTGACGAAAAGCCTGCGCTAATTCCAATGCAACGGCCGAGCCACCCAATACGATAAGATGTTCTGGAATTTCTTCAGCGACTAATGCTTCAGTTGACGTCCAGTAAGGTGTATCGCTAAGTCCTTTGATGTCAGGAATCATTGGCCGCGCACCAACAGCGAGTAAAATGCGATCAGCGTTGATCTCTTTTTCACCACCATCAGTTTGAGTAACAACTAAAGTACAGGAATCTTTAAAACGGGCCATTCCTCTTATTAAATTAATCTCTGGGTTTGATTCTAGAATGCTTTCGTACTTGGCGTGTCGCAGATTTTTTACCCATTTCTGTTGTTGATGTACCATGGCTTTGCGATTAATAACAGGTGTGTTGAAAGCCACACCCGAAAAATTATGTTGGCCTTGAATATGCGCAATGTGAGCACCACGAATCATTATTTTTGACGGCACACAGCCAGTATTTACACAGGTGCCACCGATAATATCTGCGCCTTCTATGATAGTCACTTGCGCACCTTGCTCTACGGCTTTTATTGCGGCTGCAAAAGCAGCGGAGCCAGTACCCACGATAGCAATGTGTAAGCCACTGCCACCAATTATCACTGCGCCATAACCTATAGACTCAATGGCCTTTATCAGCTGCTTATCATCGATATTATCGTGTACTTCAGTTGTTGCTAAGCCCTCATCATAAGAGACTGTTGCATCGACTCCTTGCATGGCATTGAGTGCCGCCTGTGCGCTTTTAGCACAATGATCGCAGGTCATACCGGTAATTTGTATAGTGATTTTTTTCATCTTGTTATCTCAACTATTTAGATTGTTTGCCTACTTATGCGTTAGATAGTGCCGTTCTGTCGCCACAGCGTTTATTGGCGGGATAGATAAAATCGCCAATCGATACAACAACCATGAGGGCTAATGCAGAATAGGTGGCGTAGGCGCTCCAGGCATACTGAAACCACGGGTAAAGCGACAACAACAGTAAAATAGGCCCTAACATGCCAAGCAGGCTGCGTAGCCATTGTTTGTGGCTAAACCAGCCCAATGCGTTGATGAACAGTGCAATCCAGGCAAATATAGGTAGCAGTGTATTTATAAACGTCCATTCCCATTGCCCAAGAAAGCCCATGCCTAATGCGCCACCTAAGCTGGCTATTGCAGGAAAACACAGGCTGCACCCCATGGCTGAAACAACGGCACCCAGTGAACCGACTTTGTCAAAAATACGTATGAATCTCATTATTCTGAACCTCTGGAAAGTTGATAGTGCCAAGTGTAAACTCCGTACCTAAGTACAGAGTCAACAGCTTGCGGATAATGAGCAGTAAATCATTGACAGATCAGCTTGAATTAACCATAGGACGTCTGGCTAAAGTAGCTGGCGTTAACGTGGAAACAGTACGCTATTACCAACGCATAGGTTTAATCGATGAGCCAGTAACGCCGCACAGCGGGTACCGTAAGTATTCATCTAAAGTGGTAGAGACCATTAAGTTCATCAAACGCGCCCAACGTTTAGGGTTCAGCTTGCAGGAGATTGCTGATTTATTAAAAATGGGTGACGGACACTGCCATGACGTAAGGTTACGTGCGGAAAAAAAGCGCACAAAAATAGCCGAGCAAATTCGAGACTTACAGGCATTGCGCGATACTCTCGATAAACTAATCAGTGCCTGTAACGCTGGCAACAACGAACAGCATTGTCCGATCGTAGAAACATTATTAGAACGTGATGTATAGAGTCAGATTGTTCATAACTTTCAAGCTAAAAATATGCAGTATAGGGTAGATATGAGCGTCTGCTATATGTGTAGGGCGCCTCTCACAGATAAGCTTACGGAACCAGTTATCAGTCGGCAGTGATTTTTTACAGGTAATTATCCCTAATAACTAATGCTGTCCAGATGTAAAACAAATGATTACCTAAGCCATTTGATTGAGACCGGGGCTAAAGCTGAGCGGAATGTTTGAGCTTACTGCGGGATGGTGTAAACAATTCCACCAAGTCGTGCTAAATCCTCTATAATCACCCTCCGTTTTTAGCCTTAGCCGTTGTCTCCAGAGGATCCACCATGAATTTTTCATTTTTAGCGCTAGCACCAGAGCTTCAGCAAGCCCTGGATGCCTGTGGATATACGGATATGACGCCTGTTCAACAGAAGGCGATTGTGCCAGCAAGGCGGGGTAAGGATGTGCTGGCACATGCGCAAACGGGTACAGGCAAAACAGCCGCTTTCGCCTTACCTGTATTGCAGCAGATGCTGGATCGACCAAAACCTGCGCTGGCTGATTTTCCCCGTGCCTTAATTCTTACACCCACCCGTGAGCTGGCGGAGCAGTTGGCCGAAACGATTGGCCGTTATGCGCAGTTTACGCCGTTAAAAATTACCGCAGTTTATGGCGGTGGTAAGTCATCCTCTCAAGCGGCGAAGCTGCATGCTGGTGTTGATATTTTAGTGGCGACACCGGGGCGTTTGCTTGAGCATTTAGAAAAGTGCAATGTGCATCTCTCAAAATTAGAGTTTGTCGTGCTGGATGAAGCCGATCGAATGCTGGATATGGGCTTTATTGCCGATGTTAAGTCGATGTTGAAGCAGGCACCTGCTAAACACCAAACCCTGTTGTTTTCGGCGACCACTTCAGGCCCAATTAATGATCTGGCAAAATCGATACTTTCCAGGCATGAGGTTATAAATACGTCTAAGCAAAACGCCACGGCAGATACCGTAGAGCATGTGATGTACCCGGTAGAAGAGCGTCGCAAAGCAGACTTATTTATCGATTTATTAGACCTTTATAACTGGTTTAAGGTGCTGGTTTTTACCAGTACCAAGGCGCAGGCGGATGAATTAAAAGGCAAACTTAAAATAGCCAAAATTAAAACCGCGGTGTGTCACAGCGATAAAACACAGGGTGCGCGTCGCCGTGCCATTGCAGACTTTAAAGCCGATAAGGTTCAGGTATTAATTGCCACTGAAGTAGCGGCACGTGGTTTAGATATACAAGGCCTTGAGCATGTTGTTAATTTCAACTTGCCTTACCTGGCAGAAGATTACGTGCACCGCATAGGTCGTGCTGGCCGTGCAGGCTCTAAAGGGCAGGCTATTTCATTTGTAAGCCGAGAAGAAGAGCGAGCACTGGATAGCATTGAACGTTTAATTGGTGAGCGTATTACACGCATGGTAATGCCGGGTTATGAAGTGGGTAGCCGAGATGCCATATTTGCTAATCTGGATAAAACACCCCGTGGGCAACGCACCAACAAAGTGAGTAAAACGAATATTCTGCATAGCGGTGATGGTAAAAATTCAGTGGTAGGAAAGAGGGCGACTGCGAAGAAACCCATCGCAAAGAAAAGCGCTGTGAAAGCCGTGCCGGGTAAGAAAAAAACACCCGCTAAAAAGAAAGTCGCGAAGAAAAAAACTACTAAGAAAAAATAACATCTGCCTGTATCAAAGCTAAGTTTATTTAGCGTCGATAATGTTCTGCGTTCATTATCGCTTTATTGTTGAAGGTGTTCTGGTGGATTAACTAATCGACCACTGGCGTAACTTGAGATGTTGATGAGAGCTATAATGGTAATCAACTCTCACTAAGGAGTTATACCCGTGGTTACTTCAAATATAAGTTCTACATCTTCTGCTGCACCTGCAAAGGTCGCTGCGTCTGAGGTTGAAAAAACTCAACAAGTCCCAGCGGAAATTCAATCCGCGTCTACTGAAACTGCATCTAAAGAATTATCGCCATTAGAGCAACAAAAAGCCTCTCTCAATGTGGCTTTATTGGAATCGGCTCAGGTCAGTATTGGCGCAAAAGATGAGCCATTAGCGTTAATACTGAATACAGCTATTGAAAAGATTAATGAACTGCTGGCGCCCGAGCTAGGTGAAAATGCACTACAGCAAGCGGTTGATTCAGGGTTAGATGTTAGCCCGGATGCCACTGCACAACGAATTGTAAGTCTGTCGACGGCCTTTTTTGAATCCTTTAAAGCGCAACATAAAGGCGAAGAAGCCTCAGCTGTTTTGCAAAACTTTATGGATACCATTGGCGGTGGCATACAGCAAGGTTTTGACGAGGGCAGAGAGATACTTAAGGGCTTAAATGTTTTACAGGGAGATGTCGCCAGCGATATCGATGAAACATTTGCGTTGGTGCAGGAAAAATTATCGGCTTTTGAAGCGATGATAGAAAAACAAATGGCTGAAGTGACGGATCAGGCCGGAACTAATATCAAAGAATAAGATGAATACCCTTTTATATTGATGCATATCAATGCCCTTATATACACGGTATGTAACTTTGACCTGTATAAATAATATTGTTTCAGTATCTAGAAGGAATTAGGCTGTGGATATTTTCTATTTTAATTCCTCTTATACGTTTCTGGTAAAAATTAACGGTAGTAATATTTAGCGCGTCTTTGATGCGCTATTAGTATTTATTTATTTATATTAGAAAACTATGTCAATCAAGTGTCATTATGTAACTAATATGAAGAGGAAATTCTCATGGAAAAAATAAATCCAAAAGATGAGCTACAAAAACTAGCAGAAATACTCAAAGAAGACTTTGACAAAGATCCCAAGGAAAGACGTTATCCTCAAAAAGCACTTCCTGCCCTGCATGATGATCGAGTTCAGCAAGCAATAGCCAAAAAAATCGAGAATGGTTTAAATGTAAATGCCGTAGTTGAATTTGGTTACAATCCATTCACAAAAATGTCTTACACATTATTTTTGACAGGTAAAGATAAAGAAAGAGTGTTAACTAACGGCGTTTTGGCAATCATTAATGATACTTGCAGGGTTGTTGGTCTAGATGAAGATTTCGACTTTCCTGAGCCAGGAAGTACTATAAGATTGCCAATCGAGCGAAATACGGTTGGGCAGCCATTTGTACTTCAACAGCCTTCAGTTGCTGAACAGTTACTACATGTTGGTGAACCTTTAAGAAATTACAGATCACCTGATGGATTAGTGGGATATACACCACATCCAGATGATATTGGTGGTGATATACCATTCCCGTTTCCTTTTGGCTCACCTGAGATTGACAGGGGAAGGATACCTGGCAGGGGAATATATGGCGACAATGAAACTGATTGCTCATCTGAAACATGCAGACAAACCCTTATCGGTAGATCTTGCAAACAGGTAACAGGCCTCCTTGTGCCAAACTGTGATTCTTGGGGTAATGATTACCAGGAAGACTGTCAAACTGATACAGAAAAGGATGACAGTGGTGAAGACTCTATGTTCGGAGTAGGCCTAAATTTTAAATGGTAAATCAAATATTAATACTCTCATTTACCGAGGATGCACATGCGCAGGAAATTTGTAGCAGATTAAATAAAAAGTTTGGAGCAAATGCACATATATGGGATACATCTGGTATACCATCAAAACAAACGTTAACTATTGATCCAGAAAAGCATTCATATTGTTTAAATGGCGTGCACTCGGAGCCAATAGACTTCAGTAAGATAACATCTTGCTGGTGGAGGCGCCCTGTAGTAGCAGAAATACCTGATGATGTTAAGGAAACAAGGGTAAGGCGCTATTGCCAGAATGAAAGTGACAAGCTGATTCGTGGAGCTATTTTAGCTAGTAATATGCCTTTAATAAACGATCCTATAAATCAGAGCGCTGCGGATCATAAACCATATCAATTACGCGCAGCCTATGAAATTGGTCTTAAAATTCCAGAGACATTAATTACAAACTCTCCCGAAGAAGCTAAATCATTCACTGAATCAAGGAAGAGAAAATGTATATATAAAGCATTTAACTCTCCCTCTTGGAAGATAGTGGAGACACGAGAATTTGATAAATCGATGGATGAAGACTTGGAATCGCTAAAATATGCACCAGTTATATTTCAGGAGTACGTTCCATTAGGTAGAGATATTAGAGTGATCGCAATGAAAAATAGGTTGTATGCTGCCGAAGCAATTGCTAGGTCATCTGAGGCATATTTAGATTGGCGTCTTGATCACAAAATAAAGTGGAACCGTATAATCCTTCCAGTAGATATAATCGACAAGATAAATAAACTTTTAAATAAACTCGGATTGCATTATGGGAGCATTGATTTCAGGCAAACTCCAGAAGGAGAGTATGTTTTTCTCGAAATCAATCCTTCTGGTCAATTTCTATTTTTAGAAGAGAAGGGCCGTTTTGAGATCACTGATTCATTCTGCGAGCTTCTGCTTAATCATGTCGTATGCTGATTGTTAAAAAATATAACAGTTGATATAGAAGACGCGGAGCCAGAAACCTGGATAGACAAGTAGAGGGAGAATAAAGGTGCATAATAATTAAATTAACTCATGATCGCCATCAACTACGCTCTAAAAAACAGGTCGCAAATCATAGCGAAAAGTCTTTAAAGCGTTAGCTAATGATGGAAAATGAATAAAGGTATCTTTATTCACTAATGAAACTAGATCAACAAGTTGGCTGGCCATCAAATGAGTATCAATTTGTTCAACATTGACAGGCGCAGAAAACGCGCCTTCAAGTTGGTATCGCGTTAGCTTCCCAAAGAAAAAATACAATGGAAATATATACATTAAAAATTTCGTTCCCGTATGATGAAGATGATATTCCTTGGTCAAAAACAATTGAAGTAAAAGAAGACTTTACCTTGTTAAAGCGTAAACGTCTGGCGAAGTGCACATAATAAGATTTACTCAACTATGCTAGTGCTTCTGCATTCCAGGGCAGTAAATAATCTATATCTTCAGGTTTACCAGGAAGCTGTTCAAATAAGTATTTCAAAT
>Ga0316209_1003517_pt1 | contig 10532 bp, 9 predicted proteins | sample 6monopyrite_MG_FD_204945 | JGI IMG/M metagenome (GOLD analysis project Ga0316209, IMG submission 204945) | Microbial mat bacterial communities from mineral coupon in-situ incubated in ocean water Damariscotta River, Maine, United States -... | ecosystem: Environmental > Aquatic > Marine > Coastal...
ATACAGTATTATGATGACTCATGGTCTGGTTTCCTTTTTGTTTTTCAATGACTTGTCGTGATTTCATTGTAACAAAATTAAAGGGTCTCCAGACCTACTTATTTAGTTCTTAACGGGACAGCAGTGAAACTTTGTAAAAGAAGGTATTGGTTTACCAAGCATCTGGAATGATTTAAAGAATCAGGTTTTTTTAGCCTCTGATGGGTATATCAATAAAAAACAGAAAATGATCAATAAAAAAGAATCATTAAGTGACGTGCCCAAACTGCAGAGAAGAAAAATAGTAAAGCCAATCGCGTTTTATGAAAAGAAATACAAAGATCCAAAAGTGGCGATCACAAAAGCCTATTTGACAGGGGGTTATACGTTAAAAGAAATAGGTGAGCATTTTGGGTATCATTATTCTACTATTAGTCGAATTGTTAAAGGCTATGAATCGTGAATGTGGCACGGAAAGACCTGACCCTGTTTTTTCTGTTTTTTCCGGAAAGACCTGACCCTGTTTTTTCGGTTTAACGGTTAAAACGCGAAAGAAATTTAAAAAACAAAGTTGCACACCTGCAAATGACCCAAGAATAAAACCAAATGAATTAGATAGGAATTTTGTCGTTAGCTATCCCAATCAAACCTGGGTAGGGGATATAACGGAAATAAAAACACAGCAGGGAAAACGTTATCTCGCTGCGTATATCGATCTTTATTCACGGCGTGTCGTTGGTTATGCGATAGATAACCATATGCGTTCAGAACTGACGGAGCTGGCCTTACAACGTGCACTATGGAAGCGTAAGCCACCTAAAGGTCTGATGGTGCATACCGACCAGGGCAGTCAGTTTGTCAGCGATGATTATCGAGCCTTGCTAAAAGCATGGGACATTAAACCCAGCATGAGCCGACGAGGAAATTGCTGGGATAATGCAGTAATAGAAAGTTTTTTTAAAACACTAAAATCGGAAACGATTTATCAGCACTGCCGATTAATTGAACCGCTCGAAATGAAATGGATTGTGAGTGAATTTATCGGCCACTACAACCACGATAGACCACACAGTACTAATGATTATTTATCGCCGGTACAGTTTGAAAAAGTTCGATTAGATCAGATTAACGAAATTGAAATGAATCTAGGTACGAAATAGTGTTGCCATTCCATTCAACCATTTATCTATTAGTTTTCGTATTACCCCATCAACGACTCGTCTGGCAATAAATTTCCGTAGATGCTGATGATTAATCGTATCAAAATACTTTTGTAGATCAACGTCAAACACCCAACGGCCTTTATCCCGCATGATATGATTACGTAAACTTTCTAGCGCCATATGAGCAGAACGTTTTTTGCGAAAACCAAATGAACATTCATAAAAATCCTGTTCATAAATGGGTTCTAGCAACATAACGACCGCTCGTTGAACTATTTTATCTTCGAAGGTTGGTATTCCTAATGGTCGCAACCCGCCGTCACCTTTCGGTATATATACACGACGTATTGCCGGAGCACGATATTTACCCGATCTGATTCGACCGAGTAGTTTTTTGAGATTAATATCTAGCTCTCTTCCATAATCCGCTGCAGTTTGTTTATCAACACCCACAGCACCATCCTTACGAGTAAGCTCATAAGCACGAAAAAGCCATTCTTCATCAATATGATGACTCAATGAAGTAAAGGCCATTGCCGGGTTATTCTTTGCCAGCTCGGCTATCTGTTTTTGTTTTGTTGACACTAACATAGGTTTCTGTGCACCTAATATGTTTCCCAATAACAGTTCAATATTTATGATGCTCCCTTTCCTCGTTAGGGTCCTCCTGAGCGGAGTTCCCCTAAGTCATCAGTACTACGGAGCACTAAGACTTCCAGCATTTACTATCCGTTTACTTATGGATTCGTTTACGGACTCCTGAATTTACTTTCTGTTCGCTCCGCCAATTGGAAAGTACAATTTGGCAGCCCTGCTCTTTTCAACCATAGAGCCAATGGTTATCCATTCAGGTCAATACTGGATCTCGCAGGTTCCTGAGAAATCCATCCTGTACCTCTGCCCTGGTCACAGATCCCGACCGGACTTGCATGCCTCACTAAAACGGCATCCAAAGTGCTGACCCCACGCCATACAAAGTGAAGTCTCCAGCTGGAGCATAATATCGAGACTCTATCCCACGGCTTTAGTACCCGCTGTCTACGCTTCACGAATAGTGTTACCACTACCCATGCAAGACTCGCTTTTGGTTGATAGTTAATCTTTACCAAGAGGGAGTCGAACCCTCTGGATTTCAATGAATGATTTCAGATTATAAAATCCTCCCACATTCTCAGGCTTACCCTGTCGCAAGCATGGCTTATGTTGATTTAAATCCAATTAGGGCGACTATTGCTGAGACACCTGAGTCATCGGATTTCACTTCAATTAAGCAGCGCATCTATGAAATGTTGCACCCTGAGAAGAAGACCGCTGACAGAAAATTATTTATCTTTTCCGGTCATATTAATAAAAACAGGCCTGAGGGATTGCCCTTTCAATTGCCGGATTATCTACACTTAGTGGAAGAAACCGGACGCACCCTGCGCGATGATAAGCGAGGTTATATTCACCAGAACACCCCAGCGATTTTACAGCGTTTAAATATGGACAGTAAACACTGGCTTTATCTCACGCAACATTTTGAAAGCAAGTTAAAAGGTATGGTGGGTTCGGTGCATAAACTCAAACTAGCCTGTGAAAAACTGGGTTATAAACGTATGCCGAGCTTTCGAAGTTGCGCGGAATTTTTTACGTAAAATTTTTCTCGTTTATCTAGCTATTTAATTTATCACTTCAGTGTTAGCTGATGCTTCACTGTTGCTGTTTTTTTGTGTTCTATTTAATTACGATAAAAAACTCCTGCTTATCTCAAATTTTATAATTCATTTTTATGATTTAAATTTATTCTGACCGTTTTCGAAGGGAATTTAGACTTTGGTTTTAGTATGCTTTTAGGTTGGGTGCTTTTAGGTTGGGTGTCTTAATTACTTTGCTTTTAGGTTGGGTGTCTTAATTACTTTTTTTATTTTTATAGTTTTTTTTAGTAATGGGTTACTGGCATTTAACTGGCGCTGGTTTATCTGGCCGCACATAACTGCCTTAATATGACTGCTTTTATATGGGGGCATTGATTGTGATGGTAGGCTGGATTTGTCCGCTTACACCCATTAAAAACAGCTTGGGTCAGGCCGCAGGTGATGAAGTTTATTCGGGCAGCTTTGTTGAACGTTACCTCATTCCTGTGATTGATTCCTTGAGTTTAGATCGTGAAATATTTATTTCGATGGGTATAGTTGTAATCCTCGTTAATGTGGTTGTATACACAATATTAATTTTTAAACTTAAAAGGGATGATTAAATGAAAGTACTAGAGATAATTATTTATATGAAGTAAGTTAAAGGTGTTGATATTATAATGAATAACACCTCTTATGAACAACTCTGAACAAGACAAACTTTATTTACTTTTAATCAGTGTACATGGCCTGATACGGGGTGATGAATTTGAGTTAGGTCGAGATGCGGATACCGGCGGCCAAACTAAATATGTGGTTGAGTTGGCTCGGATTTTAGGTGATCTTCCGAATGTCGCCAGGGTTGACCTGGCGACCCGGCGAATAGTTGATAAGTCTGTCAGCAGTGATTATTCCAAACGCATCGAACCACTGAGTGACAAAGTTAATATTATTCGCATCGATTGTGCCGAGCAGCTTTATATGCCCAAGGAGCAGCTTTGGGATCATCTCGATAATTTCACCGATAACCTGCTAAATTTTCTCCACAATAATAAACTCACACCCCATATCATTCACAGTCATTATGCCGATGCAGGCTATGTTGGCACTCGTTTATCACATCAATTAAGCGTGCCGCTGGTTCATACCGGGCATTCATTAGGCCGCAGTAAACGAAAACATTTATTGGCCAGCGGTATTAAGCGCGATGTTATAGAAAAGCGCTATAACATGTCGCGTCGAATCAATGCCGAGGAAATGACTCTGGGTGCTGCCGACAGGGTGATTACCAGCACGCATCAGGAGATTGAAGAGCAATATGAGTTATATGATTACTATCAACCGGACCAGATGCGGGTGGTGCCACCAGGAACAGATTTAATAAAATTTCATCCTGCGGTGGGTGATGAAGTTGAAAGTGATATAGCCCATGAGCTCAACCGGTTTTTAAAAGACCCGAATAAACACATGGTGCTGGCTATATCTCGCCCCGATCAAAGAAAAAATATTATCACGCTGATTGAAGCGTTTGGCGAATCGGATGAATTACAGCAGGTCGCTAACCTGGTGATTGTTGCCGGTAACCGTGATGATATTCAGGATATGGAGGCGGGCCCTCAGGAGGTGCTGACAGATATATTACTCAGTATCGATCAGTATGATTTATATGGCAAAGTTGCTTACCCTAAGCATCATCTACCTGACGATGTCTCAGTGTTATATCGTCTTGCGGCATTATCCGGTGGCGTGTTTATCAATCCGGCCTTAACCGAACCCTTCGGTTTAACCTTAATTGAAGCGGCTGCCAGTGGTTTGCCTATTGTGGCGACCGAAGATGGAGGACCCACGGACATTATTGAAAACTGCGGTAATGGTTATCTGATTGATCCATTAGATAAGGAGATGATTGTCGAAAAATTACTCGCCGTGATTAACGATAAATCCAAATGGCAACAACTGGCAGAAAATGGCATTGCCGGTGTCAATGAGCATTATTCATGGCAGGCCCATGCTGAAAAATATTTAAACGTTATAAAACCGATTATTGAAAAAACCGAACCAGTGGTGCGTATGGAGTTGCAGCGTCGTACAAGGCTGTATCGTGATCGCGCTATATTTTCAGATCTGGATCAGAGTCTGCTGGGTGACGAAGAGACTCTGCCTGATTTTTCTCGCGTGTTGAAGGAAAATGCCCGATGCAGTAGTTTTGGTATAGCGACCGGGCGTCGACTGGATTCGGCGTTGAAACTGATCAAGGCAAATAAAATCCCTTATCCTGATGCGCTGGTAACCAGCCTCGGCACAGAAATTTACTACGGTTCGAATTTAACTCGCGACACGGCCTGGACCGATCATATCGATTATTTGTGGCGGCCAGCTAAAGTTCGCGCCATTCTAAAAGGTCTTCCCGGGTTACACCTGCAAGCCAAAATTGAACAAAGTCGTTACAAGATCAGCTATTACTATGATGCAGCTAAAGCAATGGATGTAGATGATATCAGGCAACTGTTATTACAGCACGAACAAACCATCAATGTGGTGTTTTCCTTTGGTCAGTTTCTGGACATAGTGCCGGTAAGAGCATCCAAAGGGCTGGCCTTACGCTGGTATGCTGAGCAGTGGGATATTCCGCTGGGTCATATTCTGGTAGCCGGTGGTTCGGGTGCCGATGAAGACATGATTCGCGGTAATACATTGGCGGTGCTGGTGGCCAACCGACATCATGAAGAATTATCCGAGCTGATTGAATTAGAGCGGGTGTATTTTGCCAGGCAACCTTATGCCGCTGGCATTTTAGAAGCGATCGAACATTACGACTTTTTTAAAAGCTGTAAGGTACCAAATAAGTGAGACATTAAAGTGAGACGATTATTATTATGCACCGATCTTGATCGCACTTTACTACCCAACGGTTCTGCGCCTGAATCTGCAAATGCGAGAAAAAATTTTAGGCGCCTGGCTCAGCATCCACAGGTGACACTGGTTTATGTCACCGGTCGTCATCAACAACTGGTGGAACAGGCCATAAATAAGTACAAGCTGCCGCAACCTGATTATGTTATTGCCGATGTAGGCTCTACAATTTATGAAATTAATGGGCATAGCTGGCATTATCAGCAACAATGGGAGCGGTTGATTGATCATGATTGGCAGGGCAAAAATGCAAATGAGCTACATAGTTTGCTGGTTAATCTCAATGGCCTAAAACTGCAGGAAGAGAGTAAACAAAATACGCACAAACTCAGTTATTACGTGGCGCTTAACCATGATCATCAAAAAATTATTTCAGCAATGCAAAGCTTGCTGCAACAACAATCAATAAAAGCCAATTTAATCTGGAGTGTCGATCAATTGGCCAATACTGGATTGCTCGATGTATTACCGGCCAGTGCCGGTAAGCGCCAGGCGATTGAATTTCTAATGCAACAACTGAAATTTGATTATTCAGAAACAGTATTTGCCGGTGATAGTGGCAATGACATTTGTGTTATGAGCAGCCAAATTCAGTCGGTACTGGTCGCCAATGCTGACGAGGACGTTCGAGATGCGGCTATCAAACAGGCACAGGCTAATCATCAGCAAAACACCTTATATTTAGCACAGGGTAATTTTATGGATATGAATGGCAATTACAGCGCAGGCATACTGGAAGGTGTTGCTCACTACATTCCACAGGCAGAAAACTGGATTCGAGGTGAAAAATGAGTTTTTCAAGACTCGTTATTTTTGGTGAAGTATTGTTTGACTGTTTTCCTGACGGCACTCGTGTGTTGGGTGGTGCTCCGTTTAATGTGGCGTGGCACTGTCAGGCATTCGGCTTGCGCCCTTTGTTTATTTCACGAGTGGGAAATGATCCACTGGGTCAGGAAATAAGATCGGCCATGCACAGCTGGGGTATGGATGCCTCAGGCTTACAACTGGATTCTGCCCATGCCACTGGCATTGTGGATGTGAGTTTTAATGATGGTGAACCCGCCTATGAAATTGTAGAAAACAGTGCCTGGGATTTTATTGACCATCAGGCAACGCCAGAAATCGATAACCACTGTGTGCTATATCATGGCTCTCTTGCGCTGAGGAATTCTGTGACCGCCAACAGCCTGGCAGATTTAAAACAACAATGCGCCAGGTCGATTTTTATTGATGTTAATCTGCGTCCGCCCTGGTGGGATCTATCCCTAATCCAGAATATTATCCAGCATGGGCAGTGGATAAAACTCAATAGCGAAGAGCTGGCATTAATTGTTCCGCAGCAAGCAGATGTCGAGTCAAGAATGAAATTTTTGTTAGCCAATACGCATGTTAAGTTAGTTGTTGTTACCAGGGGCGGTGATGGCGCTATCGCAGCAACGCAAGATGAAACCTGTTCAGTGTTACCCGAAACCATCAGTCATGTGGTAGACACCGTCGGTGCCGGCGATGCGTTCAGTAGTGTACTATTATTAGGTTTGTACAAAGCCTGGCCATTGCAGGAAATATTGGATCGAGCTCAGCAGTTTGCCAGTGCGGTGGTTAAACAACGTGGAGCAACCACTCAAGATAAAACATTTTATGAACCCTTTATCGAAGCCTGGCAAATATAAATTTGAGAATTTAAGTTTATGAATGGTAAAACTAGTTTGTAAATACCAGAAAAATCTGCCAGCATTAATCTAACAATAAAAACGAATTAGCTTAAATATTATGTATGAACAAGTCTCACATTCTTTACTCAATGAAATACTGATTAAGTTAAATCCAGAGATAAAACATCATGAGTTAAGGCATTTTTATACCCGACTGGGCGCTAATTTCTACGCGATCCATTCCCTGTTCCATTTGCTGTACGGCGATCGTGACGATTTCGAAGAACAGGCGTTATGCCTGGTTGAGGCGATGGCTCGGCAATATATTGATCGTTCGGAGCAACTCAAAAGAAAAGATATCGAACGCGAAAAAGACCATAACTGGTTTCTTAGTCAGAAGTGGGTGGGCATGGCCCTGTATACCGATGGTTTTGCCAATAATCTGAGTGGACTGACAGACAAGCTGCATTATTTTCAGGAACTCGGCGTCAATATGATTCATATCATGCCGATTCTGGCATGTCCCGATGGCAAAAGTGATGGTGGTTATGCCATCAGTGATTTTCGTCGGGTGGATAGTCGCATTGGTAATAATGAGGATTTGCATGCGCTGAGTGAATCACTGAAAAAGAGAGATATTTTGTTAACCATGGATGTGGTGGTTAATCATACATCCGACGAACATGATTGGGCAAAACGCGCGCGTAAGGGCGAAAAAAAATATCAGGATTATTATTACCTGTTTGATAATCGTGAAATCCCAGATATGTTTGAAGAAACCATGCCTGAAATTTTTCCTGAAACTGCACCTGGAAATTTCACCTGGGACGAGGAAATGAATAAATGGGTGATGACCGTATTTAATAATTTCCAGTGGGATCTTAATTACAGTAATCCCGCCGTGTTTATTGAAATGCTCGACATTATTCTGTTTTGGGGTAATCAAGGTGCGGATATTATTCGACTTGATGCGGTCGCTTTCTTATGGAAAAAAATTGGCAGCGTCTGTCAAAATGAGCGCGAAGCCCATCTGATATTGCAATTGATGAAAGACTGTTGTCAGGTGACCGCACCGGGTGTGTTGTTTATTGCCGAAGCCATTGTGGCACCCTCGGAAATCACTAAATATTTTGGTGAAGATGCCATCAATGCCAAAGAATGTGAGATTGCCTACAATGCGACTTTCATGGCGTTGCTTTGGGATGCAGTGGCGACCAAAAATGCCAAATTGCTGTACCAGGGTTTAAGGAGCCTGCCGGATAAACTGGAACGGGCTACCTGGTTAAACTACGTGCGTTGTCACGATGATATTGGTCTGGGCTTTGATGATACCGATATTCATGCGGTAGGTTATGAACCTGTCGGCCATCGTAAATTTTTGCTTGATTACTACACGGGTAATTTCAGTGATTCGGATGCCCGAGGATTTCCCTTTGGGCATAATCAAAAAACCGGTGATGCACGTATTTCGGGGTCATTGGCCTCTCTTGTTGGACTGGAAACAGCGCTAGAATCTAATGATCCCAAACGCATTGAAAATGCGACACAACACATACTGCTTTTGCACAGTCTGATCCTTTCATTCGGCGGCTTACCGTTATTGTATTATGGTGACGAACTGGGTACGTTAAATGAAAGTGAATTTCTTAATGATGAAAACAAAGCCCTTGACAGTCGCTGGGCACACCGGCCTAATTTCGATTGGGACAAAGCCGAACTCAGGCATCAACCAGGTACTATTGAACACCGGATTTTTAATGCCATTAAAAAAATGATCGCAGTGCGCAAGGAAATACTGGCATTTGCCGATTTTAATAATCGCGAGTTGATCCATGTAGACAATCCACACCTGTTTGTTTTTTCCAGATTCAATCTGACGCGTACCTCAGGTGGTGTACTCGTGGTGGTGAATTTTGATGCTAATCCACAGTATCTGGATATGACGCACCCGCATATTAAATCTGCGCTGTCCTATGGCCATATCACAGATCTGGTTTCAGGTGACACGCCGGCGATGTTTAAAGATCAATTAGTGATACCGCCTTATCATTTTTACTGGCTCACCGATCAGCAATAAAGCAAAGTATAGAAGCTCTGCGCTTTTAAAATTCTTCAGTCAATAAATTCGACTCTACATTAGAAATCCCTTAATGGTCGAGTAGACGGACTCTCCCAACATACAAAACATAATAACCAGACAATACTTTCACTAAACACCTCGCTGCAAGCAGCTACTCTGTGATTTCTGTTTATAGCTTTATATATCAGTTGCTATCACGCCCCTCACAGAACCGTGCTGGCGCTATTTACGCACACGGCTCCTCGGCGGTTAAGCCACTTAAAAAGCGTTAGCGTGACCCAATAGGCAAAGCTGTTTATACTTTTGGCGTTATCTGATACCCCATAATAGGCAAAATGTCCGCGCAATTTTGCCGCTGTCGTTAGTAGTATTTCGCCTGTAGACAGTGTTCTGTTTGCCTTCAGCCATTCTTTATACGCTTTTAACCTGGCAGTAAATCGCTTACTTAGCGTTTTCCGTCTCATCCGAAAACAGCTTCCATATTGACTGCGTGAGCAGTAGTGAGTGAACCCCAGAAAATCAAACGTGGCTGCGCTTTCTCCTCTGGATTTTGCTTTTGATTGGGCAAATATTCCAAATTCAAACAGCCTGGTTTTTTCAGGGGCCACTTCTAAATAAAATTTGTTAAGGCGTTCTTCCATGTCTTGCATAAAATGCTTTGCATCATCCGCATTTTGAAAACAGGCAACATAATCATCAGCATAACGAATCAGTCGAGCATAACCCTGACTGCTTCGCTTTACGCGCTTTTCAAACCAGAGATCCAGTGTGTAGTGAAGGTAGATATTCGCCAGCAGTGGTGAGATAACACCGCCTTGCGGTGTACCTCGTTCACTGGCTTTGAAGCGTCCATCTTCCTGTATTCCGGCTTTTAGAAAACGTTTGATAGTTCTGAGTATTCGCTTGTCCGCTATTCGATGCTGCATAAAGGCAATCAATTGATCCTGATCTACATGGTCGAAAAAGCCTTTTATGTCGGCTTCAACTATGTAGTGAACGGGCTGGGTTTCAACCGCCTGACTGAGTGCGCGCAGCGCATCATGACAGGCGCGTTTTGGCCTGAACCCGTAGGCGTCATTGATGAAGTCTTGCTCATAAATCGTTTGAAGGATTTTAACAAGTCCTGCCT